>Ga0209742_10000090_pt1 | contig 48861 bp, 39 predicted proteins | sample DeeMarSeWOR38_10_FD_187462 | JGI IMG/M metagenome (GOLD analysis project Ga0209742, IMG submission 187462) | Marine sediment microbial communities from White Oak River estuary, North Carolina - WOR-3-8_10 (SPAdes) (version 2) | ecosystem: Environmental > Aquatic > Marine > Intertidal zone >...
TGAGCTCTATTCCCCCAGGCAGCAATGTGACTCAAGCAATTCTTTATTTATACGAAAAAGATGAAAAACTGGGTCAAGTGACCTACATTTACCGGTTAACTACACCGTGGGACGAGACCTCAGTGACATGGAATACTCCCTGGATTAATCCAGGTGGTGATTTTATTAATTCCACTGCATACGCAAGTTATCTTCCGAACCAAAGGAACTGCATGATCACGATCGATCTCACGGATCTTGTCCAGGAATGGATAAATGGTATTCCCAATCATGGAATGATGCTCTTATCAACAGGACCTAACCACATATTGCGATATTCATCAAAAGAAGAACTCGTGGTGGAACAACAACCAAAACTGCATGTCGTTTATTCTACACCTTCACAATCAGGATCCACAAACATGCTGGTTGGAGATTCCACACCAATGGGTCAGACAAACCCCAAATTATCACCCCTACTAACCTTCACCCCCAATCATTCGCCAACATCAACACCGGGTTCACTAACAACTGCATCTGCAAAGACAGATCCAGATTTGATAACCTTCTTTGTAAGATTGTATGCTTTTATTTCTCTTTTATCTGTCTTCTTCTATGTTCCAAAGTTAATCCAATCTTGAGGCCTGTACGTAGCTCTCTTCAGTAAGCTGTGAACAATCATCACAGCTCGAAAATTCTACAGCAGGTTATATTCTTGCGATGAAGCTCATATTCTCAATCCCAACCTCGATCATCATTCTTACCAAACTCATTACTGATCCAAGACAAGATTGATGTCAATCTGCCAAGATCGATCAATCCGATTGACAAACTCTCATTCAGTTCGCTCAACTGATAAAATGCCGCTGGAGGACTAAACCGGCAATGCGATCTGGCCTGCTTCAAGTGTGAGCAGTTCACGTTTCATGATGCGCAGTGCCTGCTCAGGATAGACGCGTCCATATAGTCCACCGAGGATACTAACCAAGTATTTGGCATCCAGCAGGATCTTCCCTTTGGGGCGTAATGTGTGTATTTGATTCGCGTCGTACAAAGCCCCGCTGGCAATGACCTCCAAATCCTCGAGATAACCAGGTTCTTTATCCCGGCACTTATGGTAAATTGTGCCGCCGATCAATATCAAGGTAACGGGTTGGTTGAAGTAATTGACTCCGTATTGTAAGAAATAAGTCTCTGTTTCATCAACCCGTCCGACGTGCTTACCCGTTGCAGCTGCCATGATTTCTTTCGCCAGAAAAGAAGCGGCGGCATTTTCTAAGGCAGTTCGAGGTGTGTGATGCGGATTCTGACTGATCCAACTCAAATAGCTGTCCAGATCAATCTCGCTGGCTCCATTCATTCTATGAATGAAACTTTGAAACTGATGCCTTCCGGGAGTGAAATCGTCAGGGAAACGCTGCGACAAAAAGTGATTCAAGTCATGCATCATGCTGCCATCTTGGAAGCGCTCAAGCTCTTTCAAGTTTTCAGCGTTATAACTCAAGCCGTATTTCCCTTCCACCCGACGGTAAATTAAAGGCACATTTGGGGTTTTCAAGATGGTGCGCTTCACTTTGCGTTGTTCATCATCACCGGGGAACAGGAAAAGCGGATTATCACCGACATGAGAATAGAAATCCGTAGTTGCTCCCCCGATATCTAGAGCCATGATATTGCCCAAACCCTCCTCGCCAGCATAACCGTTGGCCAGCAGGTTGATGCCCCGGAAGGCAGCCCTTGGAGTGGGAATAAATGGCGCATCCATATAATCTTCAACAACGTCGAAACCTTTGGCGCGCACGATGACTGTCTGGAAAAGATTGCGGATAGTTTCGTTGACCACCTCGATATGGAAATCATTAATTTCCGGCATCACATTTGGAGTCGAACGGACATCAACGTCTCTGTAACAAAAGATATTCTCAATCCGCTCACGGATATCTTGATTTCCAGCATAGATGACTGGCACACCGTAGTCTGTGTAGGTCGCCAACCTGGAAGCACGAGCCAACATACGGGCATTGTGCAGCTGGGTGTAAGAATCACCTCCTCGATCGGTTCCACCGGCCAGCAGTATGATCTCGGGTTGATCCTCTTCATATATTCGACGGGCTTGCTCATTGGTTAATAACCCATTATATGAACCGACCAACTTGGCTCCAGCTGTGAGCGCAGCTAACTCCGCTGCAAATCCGGATTCCTCTGCCACCAAAGCGACTGTGACTACTTTGAGCCCCCCCTTGGCGCTGGAGCATGGCAAACGAATAGCAAACTCACGCATCTTGTCCGCCAGGGGTTTCCAATCACCGCTCTCCTGGCAGGCATCCAACACATCCAATCCATCTGCTAACCCTATGCGAATATCTTCTACAGTGGTCGGTTTATAGCGCAGATCGAATGTTTCCTGCTTGGTATCAAAGATACCGATCTTGGTGAAGGTGCTGCCGAAATCCACCACCAGGACTTTCTCATCCGCCAGCCCGGTAACACCTATTTCTTTACGGAATTGGGTAACGACCTCCTCATCCACTTCTTCGACTTCGGCGTCTTCAGCAATGAATGTGGCGTCGTCTGCCCGGGTTATATCTTTATAGAAGTACCACGGGTATGTATTACGTACCAGGTCTACTCGCTCCATCTCGCTGTATACTTTGATGCCATTCCATTCATCGATGCGGCACATGCCATTTTCCACCTTGATTCGGCAGGCGCCTGCCATCTCATAGCGACGGTCAACGACCGTGATGTGAGGACCCTGATATAGACCAATTTGCAATCCCAAATCAAGGCTATCAGCGGAGATCAAACCACACAGTCCGGTAGGATAGTTGGCTTCATCAATCAAGCTGATCAACATCGTTTCAAAGTTCTTTTCTGGGTCTTCATCCGGCTCTTTTGCCCAATCACAGTAATTATCCGGTCGGATCGGACCTTCATACCCACCGAGGATCGCACCATGAAGCACATTGTACATAGCACCTTGTTTCAACTCTCTGATGCGATCTTTCACCAGCGGTTCTTCCCAGATTTGAGGCACATTCCCCTTAGCAAAATCCCAACAGACTTGCTTAACAATTTCACAGGACTCGATGATGTCGTCTGCGCTGGCTTCATGGTGAGCCTCGGAATGGGTGACCACGTGCAGGATATCCGGATCCATGTAAAGTTGGGTATAAATACCAAAAGCAAGATGTCCCTTGGCCTGGTTTAAATTTGGCGGAAAGCTGGGCAGCCCAGAACGAGTCTCCCGATGAATAATAAAATCGAAGTGACGTGTCAACGGCTCAGCCAGATCGTAAGCAGCTTTCATCTTGGCCAGATCGTCAAGGGCCGAAATCTCCGGCGGCAGTTCGAACATCATCTGCATCACATAATTCTTGATGCCTTTCTTCAAGGCGATCACCGCGCAAAGAACATGATCGGTGACCTGCATATCATCTGTCGCGTACCGCAAGCCCCATTGGTGAGGATCATTAATTTCCAACGGCTTGCCCTGTTCAGCCCAATATTCTATTGTGCGGAAGTGCTCATCAAAACCATCACGGATACTTATGGGGCCGCGCCCGTCCAGCTCATTGTAGAAAAAGATCGGTACTGCTGGGAAGCAAATATTCAGATGCTTCTCCCACAGTTGGGCTAACGCTACTAATTCATCTGTGCCAGTATAAATACGCGTAGTAGGATAATTTCCGCGCTGAGTAGCGGCTTTTAAGCGTTGCAGATCCTCGATTGTACGGACTGGTGCTCCGCCTTGGCCGGCCAGGTATTTGCTGGGATCTTCCTCCCCCCGGATGAACTTTGCCAGCAGTTCCTGTGAGGTCTGATCGGGTGCAAGAGATACGATTTCGAGCGCACTGGCATCAGCCAGTTTCTCAATAGCCTCCACGGTGGGGTCGATACTGTCAGCGGCAATTCCGATGTGAGCCCGGATAACCGGCCGGTTTTCTCTCTCCCGAACCTGGCGGATGCGCTCCACCAGGTAATCTGACCACGGAGTTTCCTGGCGAGCAATGCTGGTGGATTGTCTCTGGGCAAACTCCTCCAACTCCTCCATCGTCACGAAGTCATCCACTACCATTTCGAAAAAGCCTTGAAAGTCTTCCTTGTCGCTGTACTCTTCAGCGATCGCTTCCAGATCATAGTGCTTCTCGTCCTCGCGAATGAAACGATCATCCTCCAAGGGCAAGCCGGTCATGGCTCTCACCAGGTTAGCAGCCGGTCGTAGACCCCCGAAGGAATACCGGATACCGCTTTCTTTCGGATGGAGACCATAACGAGTTACGGTTTCCACAAATTCGCTGATCAATTTGTCAACATGCAGATCGCCCAGGCGCATCGAGACACCTACAACTTCAGGGCGCGACTCTCGGATTTTGTTGACAACCTCGTGGATCGGTACCGCTGGACCTAATTTGATCGGCACATAACCCACTTCAAGGTCTTGCATCCAATCGGCGAAAGACTCGACGCCCAGGTTGTGAACACACTTTCCAATGGCGCCAACCATGACTCGTCGCCGGATGTCAGATTCGGATTGCTTCTCCTCGGATGCTCCTGAGGGTGTACTCATATCTGTATCCTCCTGAAAAAAACGTTAGTATCAAAACATTGTTATGTCTGGCAGAACATAACAGCGATCATCGTGTCCAGGTCTCGAAAGCCGTAACGTTGCGGCGCTCGAGAGGATTTCACATCCCGTCCAACAAGCTTCCCATCTAACAAGTATTCTTTATTCATGCGCTTCTGGGCCCAGGAAATAACCTCATCAATAGTTGGTGTAGGTACTTCAGCCAATTCGGCGATACCGCGAGTAGCCAGTAAAGCATATGGAACATCCTCGGAAAGATATCGCGCACTGAAGTCTGGAAGCAATCCTTCCTCCACTTTTCTCATGGGGACCTTGAGGCCAGCGTAGCTGCGGTTGGTGACAAAGTACGTCTGCAGTGATGAGGTGTCTTCAATATCGTCAGCATAAGACATACACAGCCATTCATCAAGTGTTCGCACAGTGTGCAGGTCTATACTGGCGTATCGTTCTTCAATGCAGGTTCGCAAATACTGTATCTCGTCGCTTAAACATTGCAGGATATCTGCCGTCTGCGCATCGATACCTTGGTAGAATAACGGCGCTTCCTCGAAGAGTTTTCCATCCCAATCCTTGAACAAACCATACATCACCCCAGGATGGATGAGCTGACCGGTACCCGCCAGAGTGAGGCTTAAGAAACTGCCCATCGGTTCGAGGGGTAATCCTAATTGACTGCTGAGAAAAGAGGCCAGTTCATTCGCCTGTTCGGGTGGACAGGTGGCAAATTCCACTTGTGCTTTTACTCCCAGAAGATCAACTTCCTGACCGTATTCCCTGATTCGACAAGCCCAGGGTAGGGTCTGCAATCCAAAAATGGTGACCCGATCGGTTTTACTTCCGAGAATATCTCGGACGCAGAGATCGTAACATCCCCTTGCTGCTAATGCACCTATTAAAGTACCATCCTCAAGGTAAGGGGCGATCTCCTTCAGAATAGGCTCATGTGCAAAAGACGGCAATGCTAACAGCACCAATTCGGAACCAGGAATTACCTCAGCCGGATCCGAGCTGATCCTCTCTGGGAGACCGAGGACAGAACCATCCGGGCGAACAACCCTGATTCCACCTTGGGTAGCTGTACCATCGCGCCAAAGTTGAGCCTCATTTTCAAAGGGCAGGTACACGGATACTCGATGTTCACCTTCAGCAGCCAGCAGACCAGCAGCAGCATGGGCAGCATTACCCCCTCCGCAAATGGTGATTTGCATTTTTCTCTCCACAAATTCTTTATCCAACTAATAGTATAGATCAACCTCGCCTAGCGTCATCAGTCGCAAATCAGATTAATCCGGAGAAATTCTTCTAAAGACGCTTCAACCGATTAACTTTGCATTTCAAGTCTGAATGCTTTTGGAAGGAGCGCGCCTATCACAATCACACCACAAAATAAACCCTTAACTATCTACCTGAATATATTCAGGAAAACTGGTCTTCATCGAATGGATACGATCCCTGAAATGGGAATTTTATCTTCCCCTGAGAATTTGACGAAAACAGAATATCCTCAAAATCGAATTTATACCATAGATTTGATCACATGCATCAAATCGATCAAATTTGCGTCATTTCATGAAGAATCGCTGTGCTCAATCCGATATCTTCATCATGCTATAATCCCTGCGTGAACAGGTCAAGATATCGACGCATCCTCTTTTTCTTCGCCCGGGTGATCCTCAGCGTTATCTTCTGGGATATCATCCTGCGCCGGATCGGCTTCAGAAAAACCGTCAGCCGCACGCGCCCTTCCCGTTTGCGACGGATCGCCAAGGATTATCACGATATGGCTGTACAGATGGGGGGTGTATTAATCAAAATGGGTCAGTTCCTTTCGGCAAGGGCAGATGTGCTCCCCGAGGAGATCACCGCGGAACTCTCTGGTCTGCAGGACGAAGTTCCTCCTGAAGATTTCAATCACATTCGCAAGTTGGCGGAAGCTGAATTAGGAGCGCCGTTGGATGAGAAATATGACGGTTTCAATGAAGAGCCATTAGCAGCCGCATCTCTTGGGCAAGTGCATCGTGCCAGGCTCCAGGTTAACCACGCAGAGACTTCTCCAGACTGGATTGATGTGGTTGTCAAGATCCAGCGCCCTGATATCGAAATGATAATTGCTACAGACCTGGCTGCGCTACGTACTGTCAGTAATTGGTTGATGCGCTACAAGCCAATCAGCCGCAGAGCAGATATTCCCGCTCTGCTATCTGAATTCTCCCGCGTCCTTTATGAAGAGATCGATTATTTAGCTGAAGGGCGCAATGCCGAGACTTTCGCTGAGAACTTCAAAGATACTCCCGGCGTGCAAGTGCCAGGTGTGCTATGGACGCACACTACAAAGCGGGTGCTTACCTTGGAAGATGTTTATGCCATAAAGGTCACAGATTATGACCAGATCACCGCTGCTGGAGTCCCCCGCCCTGAGGTCGCTAAACGGTTGTTCGATATCTATTTAAAACAAATTTTTGAGGACGGTTTCTTCCACGCTGATCCCCACCCAGGAAACCTGTTCGTGAATCCCAATAGTGCAGGTGAAGAAGGGTGGCAATTGACATTCGTGGATTTCGGAATGGTAGGTCGAGTGACGCCTTCTGTGCGCGCAGGGATAAGGGAATTGGTGATTGGAGTGGGAACCAAGGACGCTGCTCGCATGGTCAATTCCTACCAGATGCTGAACATACTCCTTCCCTATGCAGATCTGGAATTAATCACCCAGGCTGAAGCAAAGGTATTTGACCGCTTCTGGGGAAAGTCGATGGAAGAGCTGCGTGAGATACCCCTTGACGAGATGCACGAATTTGCCAAGGAATATCGTGAGCTCGCCTACACCATGCCCTTCCAATTGCCGCAAGACTTGATTTTCCTTCTAAGGACCATCGCTATTCTATCTGGGATGTGCACAGGTTTGGATCCTAAATTTAATGTTTGGGAGAGCATAACCCCCTATGCTGGCAAGCTTTTGGCCGAGGAGGATGGTTCGAGCTGGGATTTCCTGGTAAAAGAAGTCGGAGCCATTTTGCAATCATTAATTGCACTTCCCCGGCAATGGGAGACTGCACTGGGGAAAATTGAGCGTGATGAACTCGGTGTGCGAGCACCGATGATTGAATTACAGGTGGGAAAACTCGAGCTGACCATGCGCAGGATCGTCTTCGCGTTGATCTTCCTTGCGCTGCTAACAAGTGGTGTTCAGCTACATTTGGGGGGCGAAATAATATTTGCCAGGGTGCTTTATGGCGGGGCAGTTGTGAGCCTGGTTGCGATGATCCTTGCCAAGCCCAGTCAAAGGTAATACCTGGTTGCGATCTTATTCCTTCTGCTGGGATTCTAGTTTGTCAATCGTGTGGTTGATGATCTCGCGTGCAGCAAATAGCATTTCTAAACGCGCCTTACGGCGGTGAGCGAGAAACTCGGGAGGCAGGATCGCTTTTATGCTCTTGCGCATTTCTTCTCTGGCGGTTCTGGCGTGCTCCATTGCCTCTTCCGGGATATACTCACAAAAATAATCATGCTTGGTTTGGTTATTCTCTACCATTGTAATGCCTTTCCTATCAAGATATTTCAAATTCGATTATTGCACAGTGACGGAAGCATGTCAAGAAAGTGACCATCTTTCAAGTAACTTGAAGAAATAATTATTTCGAGAGATGATTTGCAGCCATGTCTCTCCTTAATAGTCTAGAGCCCAAGGCTCAGTGGGTAATCGATCTCCGATTGATTATTGCCTATTGGAAAGGGAAAAATACTCACAAAACCATATCAATCTAGGCAAGAAAAACACCTGTCGAGATTAAAAGTCGATGTTATCAGGATCAGGACCGACCCTTCTGTCCTGGTTTAATGCATCAATGCTGGCCATATCTTCTTCAGAAATTTGGAAATCAAACACTTGAGAATTCTCGATAATCCTATCTGGCGTAATCGATTTTGGAATAGTAACGACTTCATGCTGCAAATCCCAGCGGATCAAGATTTGAGCGGGTGATTTGCCATACTTTCTGGCAATTTCTTGAATTTCAGGTATGTCGAAGGCTTTCCCTTGCATGAGTGGTGCCCAGGCTTGTAATTGAATCTGATTTTGTATACAGAAACTATGAAGATCAGCCTGGCGGAGGCGCGGATGGAATTCCACCTGGTTGAGCATAGGTTTCACCTCACACATTCTGAGAATGTCCTCAATGTGATGTATCTTGAAATTACTCAACCCTATAGCACGTACTCGACCATCCTTATATAACTTCTCTAAAGCTTTCCAACTCTCTATATATTTTCCTACAACAGGCCAGTGGATCAGGTACAGATCAAGAACCTCAATCTGCAGCCTATTCATGCTCTTTTCAAATGCTTTTAGAGCAGTTTCGTATCCCTGATCAGAGTTCCACAATTTTGTGGTGAGGAATAATTCTTCGCGTGGGATGCCACTCTCCTGGATGGCTTTCCCAACACTGGCTTCATTTCTGTAAATAGCAGCGGTATCGATACTGCGATAACCCGCCTCCAGTGCTCTCTTGACCGACATCTCAGTTTCTTTTCCCGGTTCCACCAGGAACACACCAAAACCCAACCAGGGCATAGCCAAGCCATTATTCAATACAGTGCAATCAGTTATCTTGCTGATCATACTCTCCTCCATAAGAAAATCTTCGAAAATAACTCTTAGGGCAAGTACTTCATGCCATGCACCCAAAAAAATTCTACCTGTTCATACCCTTCCCATAGGAATTTCAATCCTTCTTTAACCGAGTAATCAGGTGAAGATTTGGGTGAACTCCTGAGCTAGATTGCTGCCAAAATTCGGGTTTTATTCATCGAACAAGTACGTCGCCTCGGCATAGTAGCGTACCCCCTTTTCAGCAATGCGCTCCTGAATAAAGCGTTGCAGAGTCGCATTTTTTTCTTCTAACGTTTTCTCAGCCGCCATCTCATCAATCGGGTAATTGAGATGGAGTACTCGCGGGGAGATCATAAAACGGGTGATCCCGGCTGGCAGGAGGCACCCCTTTGCAACCAGGCTCAGGACTTGATGGATCTCGAAATGGGGGAAGATCACCAGTCCACACAGGTCAGGATAAATAGCTTTCAAGCGCACCACGCTCCATTCGTTTGTGCGATCGAGCTTGGCCTGGTCTTTATAGCTGTCTACAATTGTATTCAAGATCCCCACACGTTGCTCAAAGGCTTCTACTGATGTGCATATAGTGTACAGGTCACCCTGTGCGGTCTGCATCATTGCTAATCCAGACTCCCTAACCAGATCTGGCATCCCTCCTTCACTGCGGACCAGATTGATATCACTAAGTTGAGCGAGGGTGGAAAATAATTCGGATGAATCCCACCCCCAGATGACGTGGTTCCAGTTATACAGTTTCAGTCCAGCGTCATCCGCCCCAACTACCTGTACTACAGAATGTGGTATACCCATCTGCCGAAATGCAGTAATGCGATTCGCTCCATCCAGTACCATGTAGCGCTGGCTACTATCCTGCAAAGAAGTAACAATGGGAGGATTTCTGCAGACACCACTTTGCCGAAAGCGCGCTATCAAAGGCGGTGTGCGCTGCTCATCGTGCCATTCATGAACAACCATGTTTGCCACGGGCAAGATCTCTAAGCGAGGTAAACTCTCGTCCATTTTTTATTAGCTATCTCAACGAAATAATTTTGAATCTATTTCCTGGACTTCCACCCCTCTTATCTCTTGCCAGCAATGAAATCCAATACATCGATCTTGGTTAGAATCCCCGCTGGCTGATCGCCTTCTGTAACCAGAATCACATTACCTTCCATCACCGCAGGTAGGGCCTCTTCCAGACTGGCGTGAATCGGGAAGACTGCCTGGATAGGTTGCACGATAGTAGAAATGGACTCTTGATCGGAATGGTCATGGCTTACCTCAAGCATATGTTTCAGTAAATCCACCTCTGTAACCATGCCGGTCAACGATCCATCATTGTTGAGCACCGGTACCTGAGAAATGTCGTGCTCTTTCATTTGAGAGATCACATCTGTCATGCGGGCTTCCAGGGACACGCAGATCAATCCCGGTTCAGATTTTGTCTCCAGCAATTCTTGTAGCGAGACTTCTCCCCATTCGATCTCTAAATAACCATTCTCCCTCATCCATTTATCATCGAATACTTTCGACAGGTAGCGCGAGCCGGAGTCCGGTAAAATCACTACCACCAGCCGTTCTGGACTCAGATCTTGGCTATAGCGTACTGCTGCCGCCACCGCTGAGCCTGAAGAACCACCACCGAAAATCCCTTCTTCTTTTACCAGGCGACGGGTCCAGAGAAACGAGTCTTTGTCTGTCACTCGCAAAACTTCGTCTATAACAGACAGTTCCAGGGTAGATGGTAAAAAGTCTTCGCCGATTCCCTCCACCTTATATGTCGTGGCTTGCACATCGTCTGGGACATACCCCCGTTGCCAGGTCTCCAATAAAATTGAACCGGTTGGGTCAACACCAATCATGCGGATCTGTGGATTGCGTTCTTTTAGGTAGCGTCCTACCCCGCTGATCGTTCCACCGGTTCCCATACCTACCACCACATCTGTCACCCGTCCTTGGGTTTGTTCCCAGATCTCCGGGCCTGTGGTGAGGTAATGACTGTGTGGATTCTCGGGATTGTGGTATTGATTTGCCAGGATAGCATTTGGTGTTTCTTCGACAATTCGGTTTGCAACGCTGTAATAGGACTTTGGGTCCTCCGGGGCCACAGCAGTGGGCGTGATCACCACTTTGGCACCGAAGGCACGCAGCAGCTGGATCTTCTCCTGGCTCATCTTGTCGGGCATTACGAACACCGCCTTATATCCCTTGATCGCACAAGCAATCGCTAAAGCGAGTCCTGTGTTGCCTGAAGTTGATTCGACCACTGTTCCTCCAGGCTTTAAACGACCGCTCTTCTCTGCTTCAGCGATCATGGTCGGGCCAATACGGTCTTTGACAGAACCTCCCGGGTTCATGAACTCAAGCTTTGCATATAGTGGGCAAGATAAACCACGTCCAACTCGGTTCAGGCGAACAAGTGGTGTCCAGCCGATAGCTTCGAGGATATTTTCGTGAACTCTTAATTCATTCGAATGATTCAATACAGAAGATGGCATTCCTGACTACTCCAAAAAAATATTTAGACGAGATCGGTATGATTAAGCCTACCATGATTCTAACAGTGCGTCAAAAAAAATTCCCCCTCCGAGTGGAGAGGGAGGAGCAGATTGAATAATATTATCTCATTCACATTCCAGCCAGATATGCTAATCCGACCACCCCCGGTCCAGAATGGACGCCAACTGCAGGACTGATCTCGGAGTACATCTTCTCATCTGGGTTGAGGTGTGCACAGCCCACATCCAGGAGCCACCGCGCGTCTTCCTCAGCATTGCCATGTAGAGTCGCCAGGTGCAAAGGTTTTCGTCCGTCAATCTTCTCTTCAATCAATCTGATTACCCGGGCCAGGGATTTCTTGCGCGTTCGCACCCGCTCCACCGCATCTACCTGACCATCACGGATCTCAAGGATAGGTTTAAGCTGCAATGCTGTTCCCAGGAATTTTGTCCCCCCACCGATACGTCCTCCACGGTGCAAAAACTCCAGCGTATCCACCGCGAAAACTACGCCGGTTTTTGGCTTTGCTTTCTCGGCGACTTCTTTGCATTCCGCCAGGCTGGCGCCTTCTTTAGCCGCCTTAGCCGCCATGATAGCCTGCCAGCCCAAACCCATGGCCACTGATTCCGAATTAAATACTTCAATGGCCGCATCCGGGTACTTCGCCTTGACCTGGTTAGCCGATTCGACCGTCCCAGAAAGCTTGGGTGAGACCAATACCGCCAGAATATCGTAGCCTTCCTCCATCAATTTGCCAAAAATCTTCTCAAATGAGGCCGGCGTTACCTGTGAGGTGGTCGGGTGATGCGGGTCCGTCACCAGACGTTCGTAAAACTCGCTGGGTTGGATATCGACCCGATCCTCCAGCGTTTCCTCACCGAAGATCACCACCTGGGGTGCTTCCCAGATTGAGTATTGATCCATGATCTCCTGAGGAATTGTGGCCGTGCTGTCAGTCACAACCGCGACTTTCGACATCGCTAATGTCTCCTTTCAATATCAATGTATAAAGAATTGCATTATAGTGGATAAATGCCTCTCTACGTAATAAATAACCCCTCCGGTGGATAGAAGTTGCTAATTCTGGAAATATTTGAGTCAGTACTATCCATCATATTAATAATACATTCCTTTGATCCTGCCTCAAGGGCATCAGAAAAGCAACAGTGAGGCAATCCCAACCCGGGATAATGTCTCATTTCTTTCTGAAAGCTCATTATTCCCTTCATTTAACTACGGTAAATTAACCTTGCCTCTTGACCATTCACCCCACCCACAGTACAATGCACTGCTGTGAAATTTAGTTTGTTAAGGTTTGTAACCCGTGTTCGAGAATCTCACCGATAGATTAAACACCGTTTTCAAACAGCTCAGCAGGCGCGGCAAACTCTCTGAGGGCGATGTCGATGCTGCCATGCGTGAAGTACGCTTGGCTTTGCTCGAAGCTGACGTGCATTACAGCGTGGTCAAGGATTTTATCGCCCGCGTAAGAGAGCGCGCGGTTGGTCACGAGGTCTCTAAAGCATTGAACCCGGCTCAACAGGTGATCAAGATCGTTAACGAAGAGCTGATCGCCACCCTCGGAGAACCGGATCGCCTAAACCTCAGCGGACCAAAACCACGCACGATCATGCTGGTGGGTTTGCAGGGCTCTGGGAAAACCACTGCTGCTGGCAAATTGGCTCGCTTACTGCGCTCACAAGGCGAGCGAGTAATGTTGGTCGCGGCTGACCCCTATCGCCCGGCAGCCATTACCCAGCTCGAGACACTCGGTGATCGCCTGGATGTACCCGTTTTCAGTGAATCTGGTGTTGACCCACCAGAATTAGCTCGACATGCCCAAAATAAAGCCGTGATCGGTGGATACACCGTCTTGATCCTCGATACCGCTGGCCGATCGCAGCTCGATGATGAGTTAATGGATGAACTGGGAGCCATCACCAGCCGCATCGAACCAGTGGAAGTGCTCTTAGTCGTGGATTCCATGATTGGTCAGGAAGCAGTAAATATCGCTACCGGTTTTCGCGATTCCGTCCCGCTGACCGGGTTAATCCTTACCAAGATGGATGGCGATGCGCGTGGAGGCGCTGCCATATCTATCCGTTCAGTCACTGGTGTACCGATAAAATTCATCGGCACTGGTGAAGCACTGGATGCGATTGAGGTTTACGATCCGGATCGCCTTTCCTCTCGCATCCTGGGCATGGGTGATATACTCGGTTTGATCGAACGTGCCGAGGCTTCGTTTGATGAGCAAACTGCTCGCGAACAAGCCGAGCGTATGATCTCTGGGGATTTCACCCTCGAAGATTTTGCTAACCAGCTGCGACAGGTGCGCAATATGGGACCTATCGGACAGTTAATGGACATGCTTCCCGGTGGTATGGGCCAAATGGCTAAGGCTGTTGATCCACAGGAGGCTGAGAAACAGCTCAAGAAAACAGAAGCGATCATCAACTCGATGACGCGCGGCGAACGACGTAATCCCAAAGTGCTCAATGCGAGCCGTCGCCGGAGGATCGCTCGTGGCTCTGGCACCAATGTTCAAGATGTCAATCGTTTGATCAAGCAGTACCAGCAAGCTAAACGTATGTTCAAAACCTTACGAAAATCCGGAATGCGAGGTATGCCGCGCATCTTCGGTTAGAATAATAGCAACCGCTGAGCTGCACCGGAGGTTATGCGTCCTCTTCCACGCTTCCCTCTGCCCCGGTCGTTTGCCCGGCAGATTTTATGATAACAGTGATTTGAAGGAGATACAATTAATATGGTACGTATTCGATTACGCCGTGTTGGCGGCAAAAAGCAGCCCAGCTACCGCATTGTAGCCGCAGATAAAGAGAGTCCCCGCGATGGACGCTTTCTCGAGATTCTAGGATTCTACAATCCACGTACTGAACCGCCAACTTTAAATATGCAAGAAGACCGCATCTACGCCTGGATGAGCAATGGCGCTCAACCCAGCGAGTCGGTTACAAAATTGTTTAAATCAGCAGGACTACTCGACAGGTTTGACCGATACAAGAAGGGTGAATCAATTGAGGTATTACTCGAAGAGGCTGAAGCGGCTGAAGAGGAACGCGCCGGTAGCCTCAAGACCACCCATGTAACACCCTCCAAGAGTACAAAGGCAAAAACAAAAACTCAAGCCGAAGTCGAAGCTGAACCAGAGCCAGAAGCTGAAGCTCCAGTTGAAGTAGAATCTGAAGCTGCGCAAGAACCTGAAGCGGAAGCTGCGCAAGAGCCTGAAGCGGAAGCTCTGGAAGAGCCTGAAGCGGAAGCTCTGGAAGAGCCTGTAGTGGAAGCTCCAGAAGAGCCTGAAGCTGAAGCTCCTGAAGAGCCTGAAGCTGAAGCTCCAGAAGAGCTTGAAACTGAAGCTCCAGAAGAACCTGAAGCTGAAGCTCCGCAAGAACCTGAAGCTGAAGCTCCGCAAGAACCTGAAGCTGAAGCTCCGCAAGAACCTGAAGCTGAAGCGGAAACTTCGGATGAGCCTAAAGCTGAGGCTCCAGATGAATCCGATACAAAAGATTCGGATGAGCCCGAAACCGAACCAGAGGCTGAGACCCCAGCTGAGCCAGATTCTGAAGAATAAACCTTTTCCTCTGAAAATCTGCTTATTTGTGTTTTGTTGATATCTATTGGGGAAGCGGAGGTATATTGTGCAAGATTTGATCGAATATATAGCCCTATCTTTAGTCGATGATCCTCTCCAGGTCCGTGTAAGTCAGTACAAAAGCGGGCCGAATGTTGACATCCGTTTACATGTAGCAAAGGAAGATATGGGCCGAGTGATCGGCAAAGGTGGCCGCGTGGCTAATTCAATGCGCGTTCTTCTAAGGGTTGCCGCGGCGCGTGAGGGAAAACGCGCTTCACTGGATATCATGGAACCCAATTGATGTCTTCCCCGTCACCCTTGCAACATGCGACAGATTCAGGCTCGCCGGACGTTGACGAGCCTGATTTCTTGGTAGTTGGTAAATTGGGAAAACCTCACGGTGTGCGGGGAGAAATTGTAATGGACATTTACACCGATTTTCCCGAACGTTTGCAACCCGGTATGATATTGTTTATTGGATCACAATTTGAATCCTTGAGATTAGTCGCATGTCGCCCGCATAGGCGGGGTATGTTGGTCACCTTTGAAGAGTATCAGAGCCGCGAAGGGGTCGCAGAATTACGTAACCAGCTTGTGCATGTGTCAGCTGCGGACAGACCACCGTTGCCAGAAGGGGAATATTACCACCACCAATTGCTCGGCTTGCAGGTGATTGACGAGTCTGAACAGCCGCTTGGTTGGTTGGATCAGATTCTCACGACTGGAGCAAACGATGTATACCTGGTGCGAGATCGAGCCGGAGGAGAGAGGCTGATTCCCGCAACTGATGAAGTTGTTTTGGATATCGACCTCGAGAGGAAAATAATCCGGGTACATCTGCTTCCCGGTCTCTGATCAGATGAGTATCCCAACGGTCTGTCTTGACATTCTGAAAAGTCCTGTGGTATTCTGTCCGCCACGTTTCTATGATTAGTGAAGGGAATCTAAACTATGTGGGGGTTCCTCGGTGAGTGATCCACGTCAATACTGGGTAGCCTTTTCCCTGGTCAAGGGCATCGGAGCCGTTCGATTCCAGGCGTTATTGGATTACTTTGGCGATCCCCAGATCGCCTGGGGCGCTCCATCCAAAGCCCTGAGAGAGGCTGGCCTCAGCGAGAAGGTAATCGAAAATCTGGTGCAGCTGCGCTCATCACTAGACTTGAATAAAGTTATGCATGATCTTGAGACAAAAGGCATATCTATCTTGCTCTCATCGGACGTGGAATACCCAAAACGGCTAAAGGAGATCGATCAACCACCTCCGGTCCTCTATAAGTGCGGGGAACTTCTTCCCGAGGATGAATGGGCCGTTGCCGTTGTCGGCACGCGGAGAGTAACAGCTTACGGGCGCCAAGTTGCCGAGGATGTTGCTGGAAGTCTAGCCAGTCAGGGTATCACTGTCATCAGCGGATTAGCGCGTGGTGTGGATTCCATTTCACACCAGGCAGCCCTCAACGCCGGTGGAAGAACGATCTCGGTATTAGGCAGTGGTCTTGATCGCATTTACCCCCCCGAAAACCGCCAGCTCGCAGAAAAAATCATCGCAAATGGGGCTCTGCTTAGCGATTACCCACCTGGAACCCCACCTGAAGCATCGAATTTTCCACCGCGCAACCGCTTAATATCTGGTCTTTCATTGGCGGTTGTCATCATCGAAGCCGGAAATACCAGCGGCGCTTTGATCACAGCTTCCTTCGCAGCTGACCAGGGAAGAGATGTCTTCGCCGTCCCGGGGAACATAACCGCTCCAGGAAGCAAAGGGACCAATCGCCTGATCCTGGACGGAGCACAGCCATTATTAAACCCGGAGCAGTTGTTGGAAAGCCTCGAGCTTACTATGGTAGCAGAACATCGCACAGCACGCGTTGCCCTTCCAGGTGATCCTACTGAAGCACAACTGTTCGAGACCCTTAGTCGAGAACCGTTGCATATTGACGAAATCCAAACGCGCACGGAAATCCCAATCGAGAAAGTAACCGCGACATTAGCGCTAATGGAACTCAAAGGCATGGTTCGCCAAGTAGGTGGGATGAACTATGTCATTCTTCGGGAGGCAAAAGAGGCTTACAAGCATGAGGATTGACCTTCGATTAGTTAATAACCAAATTGCACACATAGCACTGGAGCAAGTATGTTGAATCACTACTATGCAGTGATTATGGCGGGTGGAGGAGGGACACGCTTGTGGCCTCTTTCTCGCCAGGCTCAACCGAAACAAATGTTGCGTCTTATCGATGATCGCAGCTTATTTCAAATTGCTGTACAACGCCTGGCAGAGATTTTTCCACCAGAACGAATACTCGTAGTTACAGTCGCAAAACAAGCAGAAGAATTGCGTCAACAAGCCCAAGAGATCCCTGCCGAGAACTTCCTTTTGGAACCTTTGCCACGCGGTACTGCGTCCGTGATCGGTTTGGCAGGTATTGTGCTAAGAGAACGCGATCCTCAGGCGATCATGGCCGTGCTCACCTCGGATCATTTCATCGGGAATGAAGAGAAATTCCGGCGGCTGTTGCTGGCCGGTATGCAAGTTGCTTTAGATGGTTACCTGGTTACTTTAGGGATTACACCTACTTCTCCTTCTTCAGGCTATGGATATATCCAGCGCGGAGAACCTATTGGAACTTATGATGGATTAAACGTTTATAAAGTGCTGCGTTTCAAAGAGAAACCTGATGAGAAAAAAGCCAGGATTATGCTCGAATCTGGTGACCACGCCTGGAATTCCGGTATGTTTATCTGGCAGGTTAGCCAAATCATGGCGGAATTCGCCCGTCAAATGCCAGACTTATCGGACAGATTAGAAGAAATTTCTCTAGCATGGAATACCACCAGACGTCAGGATGTTCTCGATCAGAATTGGCCTTCCATAAAAGCTGAGACTATCGATTATGGGATTATGGAAAATGCTCAAAATGTTGCTGTCATTCCGGCAAAAGATCTCAATTGGAGTGATGTTGGTAGTTGGGATTCTCTTTTTGATGTTCTCAGTCCCGATCAAGACGGCAACATCGTTCTCGGAGAAGGACATATTGGCGTAAAAACCACTAATTCCCTTATTTATGTTAAACAAAAGGACCGTCTAATCGTGACGATTGGTGTGGATGATCTTGTTCTCGTGGATACAGGAGATGTTATTCTGGTCTGTGGGAAATCTGAGGCCCAAAAAGTACGTCAGGTGGTTGACCAGCTTCAGCAAGAAGATCAAGATTATGTATAAATTGAGGTGCTTATTTTGGAAGCTTATTGTGTAAAGTGTAAAACAAAGCGGGAGATCGTTGATCCAAAGCCGGAGTTTACCTCTACTGGCACTCCCGGTACCAGAGGATCTTGCCCTGTGTGTGGTACTACCCTCTTCCGGATGGGGCGTACACCGGCGCACGAAGGTATGCAACCTCCGGAAAAGGTAAAGAAAACCCGCAAGAAAAAACGAAATGGGAAGTTGGTGATCGTCGAATCCCCTGCCAAAGCTCGAACTGTTGGAAATTTTCTCGGTCGGGGATATACAGTGAAAGCTTCGGTAGGTCATGTTCGTGACCTTTTAAAGTCGCAAATATCAGTAGATGTGGAAAACAGTTTCACCCCGAAGTATCGAGTTCCCAATGATAAACGCCCAGTGGTCAAAGAATTAAAGAAGCTGGCTAAAAATGTTGAAGAAATTTATTTAGCCACCGATCCTGACCGTGAAGGCGAAGCTATTGCCTGGCACCTTCTTGAATCGGTTGAACTCGATCCAGAAGTCACTCGCCGGGTAGTTTTCCATGAGATCACCGATGCAGCGATCATGGAGGCATTCGGTCATCCACGAGAGATCAACATGGATTTAGTTAATGCCCAACAAGCCAGGCGTATTCTAGACCGGTTAGTTGGCTACAATCTCAGCCCGCTCTTATGGCGTAAGGTTCGCAGCCGCCTCTCGGCTGGTCGAGTGCAATCTGTTGCCTTGCGATTGATCGTCGAAAGAGAGCGTGAAATCGAAGCCTTTGTGCCTCAGGAATACTGGACGATTGAAGCTGAATTTCAGCCAGAGGGAACCCGGGATTCGTTTGTTGCCAAGTTGCGGCGGGTTGATGGTGAAAAACCGGTCTTCGAAAACGAGCAGGATGTGAAACCGGTGTTGGCTGATATGGAATCAGCAGTATATTCGATCTCAAAAATAAAACGCGGAGAACGCCGGAAGAAACCTCCTGCACCATTCACAACCAGCACACTCCAGCAAGAGGCTTCCCGGCGGCTTGGATTTACTGCCCGGCGCACGATGTCCCTCGCCCAACAACTTTACGAAGGTATTGATGTAGGCAACGGCGGTTTGGTGGGTTTGATCACCTATATGCGAACTGACTCAACAAATGTTTCACAGCAAGCGCAGAATGAAGCTGCCAAGTTCATCAGCCAACGTTATGGGCAGAATTTTTTACCATCAAAACCACCCGTTTACAAGAAGAAATCACGCGGCGCTCAAGAAGCTCACGAGGCTATTCGACCCACATCTGTTCTGCGAAATCCAAATGGAATCAAGAAGAAATTAACACGCGATCAGCATCGTCTCTACCGCTTGATCTGGCAGCGCTTCGTGGCTTCCCAGATGGCAGCTGCGGTATATGACACGATTAGCGTCGAAGTCACTGGCCGCGCCAAACATGAATACCTGTTACGGGCATCAGGTTCATCCATAAGATTTCAAGGTTTCTTGAGGGTATACGAAGAAGCCATAGACGAAGATGCAGCTCCAGAAGAAAAACTTGTCAAAATCCCCCACAGCGTGGAAGAAGGACAGATCCAACAGCTCTTGCAATTAATTCCCGAACAACACTTCACTCAACCTCCTCCCCGATACAGCGAAGCATCTTTAGTTCGTACTCTAGAGGAGAACGGCATCGGGCGACCATCAACATATGCTCCCATTCTGGGAACAATCCAGCAGCGCGGATATGTTTACCGCGAAAATAAAAGACTATTTCCCACCGAAACTGGGATTCTGGTCAACGATTTGCTGGTCGAACATTTTCCAGATGTGATCCAGGTAGGATTTACCGCTCGCATGGAGGCTGATCTCGATCGTGTCGCCTCTGGGGATGAGGAATGGGCGGAGGTGATCAATGAATTTTACGTCCCCTTTGAACAAGACGTAAAACAAGCAGAAGAGAAAATGCCCGAGATGAAAGTTGAACCCGAACCCATTGGTCGTGCCTGCCCCAGATGTGGTCACGATCTTGTGGTTCGCTGGGGTCGGTATGGCAAATTCATAAGTTGCAGTAACTTTCCTGAATGCCGCCACACTGAACCTTTGTTAGAAAAGATCGGTGTTGCCTGTCCAAAAGATGGCGGAGAAGTCGTTGAACGGAAAACCCGCAAAGGTCGTACATTTTACGGTTGTTCAAATTACCCGGAGTGTGATTTCACCTCGTGGAAAAAACCTCTTCCCCAACCTTGTCCCAATTGCGGCGGCTTGCTGGTCGTTGCAAACAAGAACCATGCACATTGCACTCAATGTGAAGAACAATTTTCCCTCGATCAAGTAACCTTGGATGAAATCCCTTCTGCTTGATGGACACGGCACAAGTCTTGCACCGTTATGCAATGATTTATTTTCGTACTTTTGTGCTAAAATCTATCTTGTAATAGCCATCATTATTCATCGGAGAGAGAAAAATGGATGCCGTTCGTGAACAAGCCAATAGACCCCTATGGGTAGGGATAGTCAGCTTCGTTGTCGGTCTTTTTATCGGGTTAGTGGTATTAGGTTGGTGGCTCTGGCCAGTGCAGTGGACTGACGCCGGACCCAGCGATTTACGCCCCGAATTTCAAGAGATCTATTTGCGTATGGCGATCGATTCCTATACCCTCAACAAAGATGAGGTCGCCGCTAATCAGCGCATCACCGAGGTTGGAGAGGATGCCGAAGAAATTCTTATTGTCATCCAGGGTGATCCACGCACACAAAATGCAGATTCTATTCAGGCGTTTGTAGGATTTGCCGGAGTCGAACCAGCCGAAGGACCTGCTCCTGTCCCAGAAGAAACTCCCAGCCTGGCAAGGAGATGGCTTCCATGGTTATGCTTGATAACTTTGTTATTGGCAGGAGCGCTGGTCGCTGTCTTCCTGTTCAGGAATCGATCAATCAGTGGTTTCAGTATGCCAACAACCCGCAAGCAAGCTCCGCCAGAAGCTGAATTCCCTGAGTATGCAGCAACTGAAGAAGAACCATCTTTGGCCCAATTTATGACTACTTACCAGATTGGCAACGATCTATTCGATGATTCATTCAGCATCGACTCTCCAGCGGGAGAATTCTTGGGAGAGTGTGGAGTGGGCATTTCCGAGACGATCGGGGTTGGCGATCCAAAGAAAGTTACTGCCTTCGAAGTATGGCTGTTTGACAAGAATGACATTCAAACTGTGACAACCGTCCTGATGAGCCAGAATGCATTCTCCGATGAAACCACTCGCCAGCGTTTATCTGCCAAGGGTGATCCAGTGCTTGCTGAACCCAGTCGTGAGATGGTCTTGGAGACAGCCACTTTATATTTGGAAGCAAGGGTAGTTGATATGTCTTACGGCTCGGGCGCATTACCTCCCGAGAGCTTCTTCGACCGTATTACACTCGAACTCGTTGCGAGGTCAAAAGTGTAGTCTAATTCACATCCGCAGATTTAAAGGAATCCAAAAGAAGCAGTGACCTATAAGATCACTGCTTCTTTGTTATCTGGATTATCCACTCCATCAATATTCGATTTTTAAGATCTTCAAGGACACCTGACCAGCTGGTGTTTGAGCGATCACCTCTTCACCTTCTTTTCCGCCAAGCAAGGCAGCTCCAAAAGGGGATTCGTTTGAGATTCTGCCATTGCGTGGGTCGGCTTCCTTGGCTCCCACCAGATGGTAAGTTTCAGGCGAATTTTCTCCCTCCTGTATTGTCACCCTGGTTCCAATCGCGACAACACCACGCGCTTCATCTAATTCTTCGATGATCACCGCGTTCTTCAACACAAACTCGAGCTCTTGAATTTTACCCTCCAGGAATGCTTGATACTCCTTCGCCGCATGATAATCCGCATTTTCGGAGAGGTCACCCATCTCAATTGCAGATCGCAGGCGTTTGGCGAGTTCTTCTCGTTCAGGACCTTTAAGTCGTTCAAGCTCCTTTTGTAAGCTATTCACACCTTCATATGTTAAGTACTGTTCATCTACCATAAATTTCTCCAAGGGGCGTATTATACCGTTAAATGAAACAGCCGATTAAACTTATTAACCCGAGACATTTTCCGTGAGTAAATCTATGGTAACGAGGATGGATCGAATAATTTACTGTGTTCTTGTAGTGCAAAACGATCGGTCATGCCCGCAATATAATCACATATTGTACGTTCGAGTCCGCGGGATTCTATCAAAACTTGCACATGCTGCGGCAGCATCGCGGGTTCTGCCCGGTAGCCTTCAAAGAGATCAACGATGATGCGTTCTGCTTTAACTGCCATACGGACTACTCGATAGTGACGATACATATTTGCGTAAAGAAAGTCTTTTAGCTGGCGGTTTCGGCGATGCATGTCCTCACTAAAACCGATCACATTAAATTGGAGACCTTGCAAATCCTTCGTGGAATTAACATTATTCTCCCGCAAACACTGGACAGTGGCATTGACCAGATCGGTAACCTCGAGGCCAATCAACCTGCGAATCAATTGGTGGCGGGCAAGATCATCCAAATGTTTTCCCCGCCAACCAACGCTTTCGACGAGGATCTCCCACAGGGTGATCCCCTCCAACATCTGGGTTGTAATCATCCCCGAACGCAAGCCATCATCTAAATCATGGGCAGTATAAGCCAGCTCATCGGCGGCATTTGCAATCTGAGCCTCTAAATGACCCCGTAATTCTGGATTGTAGTCCGAAGCATCAGCAATGTCGTACTCAGATTCGTGCTTAACGATCCCCTCGCGGACTTCCCAGGTCAAGTTTAGACCAGGAAAATCTGGGTATCTTTCTTCTAGCTCAGTGACAATGCGCAAAGATTGCTTATTGTGATCAAAACCACCGTATTCTTTCATTAGCCGCCCCAATGCTACTTCGCCTGAATGTCCAAATGGAGAATGACCTAAATCATGCGCCAGACAGATCGCCTCCTCTAGATCTTCATTTGCACCAAGGGCACGAGCAATCGTCCTCCCGATCTGCGCCACCTCAAGCGTGTGAGTCAGGCGAGTGCGGTAGTAGTCTCCTTCATGGATGATGAAAACCTGGGTTTTGTATTCAAGACGACGAAAAGCAGTCGTATGGAGTATCCTATCCCGATCGCGTTGGAACGTAGTCCTGTATAAAGGTTCGTCCTCTGGATATACCCGTCCTTTGGTCGCACTACTTCTTAGCCCATAAGGAGCGAGATTACGCTCCTCATTTACTTCGAGTTGTTCGCGTGTGAAATACATTTTGATTAGCTTGTATGGGAAACCTTCGTAAATTTAGTCAAAAAAGTTTATGAGAGGAGATATATTATTATAACTTATCCTTTCCCGCGCTCCTATCCTCTATGGATTAACGTACCCTTTCGGGAACCCAATAGCACCTCTAGCAATTCACCATTCTCTTCCCCAGAAAATATCATGATCTCCAATTGAGGGATCTCTCGGGCGAGATGAACGCACTGCACAACTTTACTCTCCATTCCACCGGTCACATCTGTGGCATCTGAGGCACCCAGTATAGGGGCAAAGTTTTCAATATTCTCTACTGTGATCTCAGGGATGATCCGAGATCGATCTGGATAATCTTCCCACACGCCAGGTTCAATTCCAGCAAGGAGCAACCGTTCCGGATGCATATGTCTGGCTAAATGCATAAACAAGTCTTCAGTAGAGAGGATCGTTCCCCCAATCAAGGTGTCGAAGATCACATCCCCATGAACCACCGGCAACAAGCCCGCATTCAATGCTGCTCTCAGCGGTCCCAAATCCCAATGGGAAACTTCGCCTCCATGAGCTGTGACGCTGGACGATGGTGACAAAGTGATCGCTGGTATTCCAGCGCTTAATAATGCTTCAATCACTAAATGATTGAGCGTAACCGCATCCCACCATACCTCAGCGAAGCCACGCCATTGCTCTGGTGTTTTTACTCCTCGACGAGTGCCATGTCTGTCAGCAGACACGTGTGCAAAGGAACCCGCGCCGTGACCTAAAATCAGCTGCATCGAGGGTCGCCTCTCCAAAGAAGTTGCGATCTCCTCAGCCAAGCGGGTCAAAACCTGCGCACGAAGTGTGCGAGGTTTTGTTTTATCCGTGATCAACGAACCCCCCAGTTTTAATAGGGTGAGTGAACTGGCATTGTCGATAGGATCACGCATTGATCTTGCCTCAATTCTTTGCGAACTGACTGTTTATCTCAGTCACGATCGTATTCACTGCACCGGCAGAACTCAATGCCAGGGAAACCCGTTCAGCCGACTCAGGTTCAACCAGCGCAATAATGTTTCCTCCACGTCCACCACCTGAAAGCTTTGCTCCGGAGGCACCTGCCTGGCGGGCGACCTGGATTAAGCGCTCAAGCTCATCAGAGGATACATGCATCTCCGCCAGGAGTTGTTGGTTATGGTCCATCAAAGGGCCGAGTCTATCTATCTTTCCAGCCTCGATTGCTCGTTTTGCCTGCTCGACGATTAAGCCCACACTCTCAAATAAACTATTAAAGTGCTGTTGGTCATCTTGCCAAGCCTGCCTGACATCACTCACTGTCGTGATAGTGGGACTGGGGATTCCCGAATCACAAACAACAAGGGTGAATGGTTTTGAAACCTTCAAAGTTTCGACGTGATCAGGTTCCCCTCCACCAGTCTTCCTGAAAAAGACCGGCACTGCATACGTGACCACGGTGTTGTCGATCCCAGAGGGTGTTCCATGATGAATTTTTTCAATCTCATACGCCAATGCCGAAACTCGCACATCAGTCAGCGGTCGGCCGAGAAATTCAGCTAAAGCCCGTATGATGGCTACAGAGACTGCTGCCCCGGAACCCAGACCGGATGCCACCGGGATTGTCGAGGTAATTCGGATGGTCATCGCCGGGGGTTGGGTGATACCCAGCTCATCGAAAACACTTTTTACCCCACTCGCTAAGGGATCATCAGACGGCAAATTGGCCAAAATATCCTCAAGTCCAATCTCTGGAGCCTGTAAGAGGACTCTTCCAGCTGGAAAATCGGGCCTCGCTTGCACAATTACTTTCGCCCGGACCTGGGTTACAGGAACGGCGATCGCCGGTTGACCATAAACGACAGCATGCTCTCCAAATAGAATTGCTTTCCCAGGAGCTGAAGCAGAAATAGCTGGCATGATCGTTTAGAAGAGGTAAAGAATCAACAGGACGACAAACCCCCATAACACCAATGCGATCTGCAGAGGACGATCTGCAAACAATTCCTCCTCTGGCGCGCCGCCTCCATGATTTGTTTGTATCAGGTACAGATACCGCAAAATGCCATAGATGGCGAATGGAATGGTCAACATCATCGCATGGTTTTCTGGCAGATTTGGGGCGGAGAAAGTGTACAGGCTATATGCCACGATGGTCGTCGCGGACACAATCGTGATGTATTGATCCAAAAGTGGAAGGGTATATCCATGAAAAACCTTGCGATGTCCAGTGGCATCTTCTGACAACAAGCTCAATTCAGCTCGCCGCTTGCCCAATCCGATATACAAGGCAAGCAGCGTGGTGACAACGTAAATCCAGGGTGAAAAGCGAGTCACTTCGATCAAGGTTAAACCAGCTACAACGCGCAGCACATAAAAACTGGCTAACACAAATACATCAATGATCACGACATGCTTTAACCAATTAGCGTACAAAATGTTCAGCAACCAATAAACCAGGAGGATTAGGAAGAAACCATTTGAGAGGAAGTAAGCGAGTGGAAAACTGACCAGGATCAGCACAGCAACAGCCAAACGAGCCGCGGATACCGAAAGTGCTCCAGAAGCAATGGGGCGATTTCGCTTTTTGGGGTGCTGGCGGTCTGCCTCAACATCGGTAATGTCGTTTAATATGTATACCGAACTAGATACAAACGAAAAGAGCATAAAGCCGATCAAGGTCGTCAACAGCGCCTGCAGGTCGAGCAGTTTCTCATCGAACACCAACGCGGTAAAAATGAGAACATTCTTCAACCACTGCTTCGGGCGCATGCTAACCAATATGGCACGCATAGTTTGCAAATTCATGAGGGGAATTATACATTGCAATGTTAATTCTACGTAGAGTTTGAACTTACATTTCCATAATTTTCTAACCTGACGTATAATCACCCTGTGGAATTCACACCAGAACCCCAGTTTCCGCGCAATATTCTCGCCGGTCAGCTCAGGCGAGATTTTGTTGTGCTGCCAAACGGAGAATTTCGCCTTGATGTCCCCGGGGGAAATCTCTTATACGCCGCAGCAGGATTGGTCCTTTGGGAGCCAAACCCTCCACCTGGGCTGGTCGCACGTGTTGGCGAGGATTTTCCTCCGGATTGGCTGAATGAGTTTGCGCGGCGAGGATTCGACACTCGGGGGATACATACACTCTCGCAAAAGGTCGATGTGCGATCCTTTTTGACATACCAAGACCAGTCTCAACGAATTGATGATGATCCAATGGCATATTTTGCCAGCATCGGCGAACCTTTTCCAAAAGCTTTACTAGGCTACCATAGTGGCGGCTCAGGTCCTGATAGTCGTTCGCGCTTGTCTCTTACATCCTTACGCCAGAGTGATTTCATCCCAGAATACATGGATGGAACTGCAGCGCACATATGCCCGTTGGATTATCTATCACATAGCTTGCTCCCTGCAATCTTACGTCAGGCAGGTTTTACTTTGATCACATTAGATCCCTCGCCTGGTTATATGGATCCTTCTTTCCGGGATGATGTGGCTTCCATAGTAACCGGCTTAAATGCATTTTTACCATCAGAAGAAGAAGCACGATCCCTTTTCCATAGTCGCAATACAGATTTGTGGGAGATCTGTGAAACCCTTGCCTCATATGGTTGTGAGATCATCGTGATCAAACGCGGCGAACGCGGCCAGCTACTCTATGATGCTGCCAGCCGGAAGCGTTGGGAAATCCCGGCTTATCCAGTTCAAACTATCGACCCAACAGGTGTCGGAGATGCATTTTGCGGAGGATTCCTGGCAGGTTTTCGAAATACATTTGATCCTATTCAAGCAGCAATCTATGGCAATATATCAGCCTCAATGGTGATCGAAGGTCATGGACCATTTTATGCTTTAGAATCCCTGCCTGGACTGGCCAAAGCCCGCCTGGAAGCTTTAAGTCAATCCGTCCGTGAGGTTTAACAACAAATGGATTCTGCCACATTCAACCGATTTATCGAGCTCACGATAGCTATCCAGCAAATACCTGCCCCGTTTTTTTATGAAAAAGAACGCGCTGAGTTTATGCGTAAGCGTTTTCAGGATGAAAATTTAGTCGATATATCGATAGATGAGATCGGAAATGTTTACGCTCGACTACCAGGCTCTGGCTCAAATAAACCGATTTTGGTTTCTGCTCACCTGGATACTGTCTTTCCACTGGAAACGGAATTGGGTGTTGAGCGTCTTGCGGACAAGGTCAGCGGACCCGGGATCGGTGATAATGCAATCGGATTAGCTGGATTGATTGGCTTAGCCTGGGAATTGAATCAGCGCCATATAGAATTAAAATCTGACATATGGTTTGTGGCAAATGTAGGAGAAGAAGGCCTGGGAGATCTGCGAGGTATGCGCGCAATCGTCGAACGCTTCGCCGATCTCCCCCAGGCATATATCATCCTCGAAGGGATGGCCTTGGGTCAAATTTACCATCGCGGATTGGGGGTTCACCGATTCAGGATCACTGCAAGGACTTCCGGAGGTCATTCTTGGGTTGATCATGGTAAACCTTCTGCAATCCACGATCTCGTCCAAGTTGTCACTCGTATTCTCTCTATAGAGATCCCAGAACAACCTCGCACAACTATCAATGTGGGCGTAATCAAGGGAGGTATCTCAGTAAATTCGATTGCGCCAGAAGCACATATTGAATTGGATCTGCGCTCTGAAGATGAAACAACATTGGTAGATTTAGTGAACCAGATAAAGGGTATCATTGATAACTCAAATGGTCCCGATATTCAAATCATAGCTGAGACCATCAGTCGACGTCCGACAGGAAATATATCCCGAAATCACCCCTTGGTTAAATTAGCAGCTCAATCGCTTAAGTCAGTAGGTATTCAGCCCCGCTTGAACATCGGCTCAACAGATGCCAACCTCCCCCTCAGCCGCGGATATCCGGCGGTATGTATAGGTTTAACCACTGGTTCAGGCGCGCACACCATCAATGAATTTGTTAACATCACACCCCTGCATCTCGGCATGCAACAATTGATCTCAATTCTTGAAGGAATTGATACGGCTAAATATGCACTTTGACCCGCACATCCACTGCGAGTGCTCCCTGTCCTTGCTCCAACACGCTCAAAGGATTGATCTCGATCTCCCTCAGTTGAGGGAAATCAAAGGCCAGTTGTGCGACCCGAATTATGACATCTAAGACTGCCTTCCGGTCTGCCGGAGCCAGGTTTCGAAAACCCTTTAATTTCCTCCCAGCCCACGTTTCTTCAAGCAGCAGCTCGGCCTCATCGTATGTTATTGGTGCCAAGGCGAACTGAACATCTTTCAAACCTTCTACCTCTGTGCCCCCTGATCCAAACATCACTAAAGCACCGAATTGCGGATCCTGAATAGCACCGACGATAACATCTTGGCCTGGGGGGATCATCTTCTGTACATGCACACCTTTTATTTCCGCATCTGGCCGTGAAGTTTGGCAATTGCTGATGACCCTCCTGTAGCCCTCCATCACAGCATTGGGATCAGCGAGTTGCAAGAGGACACCGCCAGCATCGGACTTGTGGATGATCTCCGCTGAAGCGATCTTCAATGCCACCGGAAAACCGACCTGCTGTGCCAAATCAACCGCCTCTTGGGGCGTCTGTGCCAGCTTGGGGCGCATTGTGGGAATTCCATACGCATTCAAAAGATCGAATGCATCTTCGTTTTCGATGAACCCAGTTGCTTCATACCTGGATAAGATCGATTTAACGAGCTTGGGGTTTAAGCCATCGGAGACGATAACACTCTTCTCGATCTGGTTTTTTGCTGAGGAAAGGTAATCTGCCCGTTGTGACAGCACAGCCAGGGCTTCAGCGGCTCTTTCAGGGAAACGGTACTCCGGAACCTTGGCAGCTCGAAAATGTTCAACCGCCTCCTGAATGAGCCGTTCCCCCATGAGAGCAATCACAACTGGTTTATCAGCAGTATATATAACGGGGATGATGGCTTTGGCAATGCCACCTGCCGTGTGCATGGGGGGTGGCGGCAGGATGACCATCACACTGTCCACCTCAGGATCGGATAGTAGTGTACGCAGACAATTTGCGTATTGCAGTGGAGTAGCAGCGGCCAGCATGTCCACCGGATTGTTCACACTTGCAGCGGGATCGAGCAGCTCTCGAAGTGTTGTGCTCGTGTCCCCAGACAGTTTGGCCAGCTTCAATCCCTGGTTTTCAAGTGCATCTGCAGCAGTCGCCCCTGGACCGCCTGCGTTTGTCAACACAGCAACTGATTTTCCACCCGGTAAGGGGCACCACGCAAGGGCACGAGCCCAGTCGAAGAGCTCCTCTGTAGTATCAGCACGGATCACTCCTGCCCGGCGAAATGCTGCATTATAGGCGCTCTCCAAGCCAGCCAAAGCACCAGTATGCGAAGCCACGGCTTGTCGTCCGCTCTCATAACGACCAACTTTTAGTGCGACGATTGGCTTTTCCCTGCTCACCTCTTGCGCTTGTTCGAGGAAATGTCGTCCATCACTCACCCCTTCCAGATAAAGAGTGATCACGCAGGTATAAGGATCTTCAGCCACAGGAGCAAGAAGGTCGGTCTCGGTAACATCCACTTGGTTTCCAAGGCTAGCCATTCGCGAGAGTCCGAATCCCTGCCCCCGCGCCCAATCGATCACTGCAGCGCAGATCGCACCGGAGTGAGAAATGAAAGCCACGTCACCCGCGGTGGGTCCTGGTGGAGAGAGAAAAGTTGTGTCAATCGGTAAATGGGTATCAATTAATCCGATACAGTTGGGTCCAATCAGTCTTACGTTGTTCTTCCTGGCGATTTCCAGGCATTTTTCTTCCAACGCTGCTCCTTCTGGACCTGTTTCACGAAACCCTCCTGCGGCGATGATCATGGCTCTAATCCCCCTCTGAGCGCTCTCTTCGATCGCCTTGGGGATCGCCACTGCTGGGATGAGCAGCACCGCCAGATCCACCGGGTCCGGGACTTCACCGACATTTATGTACACAGGGTGCCCCATCAGCGTCCCCCCCTTGATATTCACAAAATGGATCGCCCCCCGGTATCCGCTTTGTATCAGGTTGCGGGACAAGCCATATCCCAGCTTCGTGGGATCCAAAGAAGCGCCGACTACAACAACACCCTCTGGGGAAAAGAAAGGAATAAGGGATGGATCAGATTTCATCGGTAATTTATCTCTAATGAGGCTCTGCGCTCGAATTCGAGTTCGAAGGAGTAACATCCCTCGCTGAATGTTTCCCATAGAACAGGCTCACCATTCAGACAGGCGGATCCAACTGGGTTTGGTATCGCCAGATCGATCCTTCCATGAGAGCGTCCTGGGCGCTCTATTGTTAACCGCAGTCCGTCTTTGTCAGGTCGCCACTCGATCACCTCCAATCCTTGCGAGATGTGCAGATCACCCCCCAAATACTGAGGCCGATATTTTCGCCGTGGTTGCAGGGCAAATAAAACCACGCCATGCGGAGGTATCCCTTTGAAAGTCAGCCCCTCAGGTGAATTAAGTTCATCCGGAAGGATATAGGTTTCCCCAGACCAAAACTCCCGGGCATACATTTCTCCCGGTGTTTCCAAATAGAAATCTCGCTGTCGCAAGGTCAAGCCTTTTGATTCCTCCTGCCAATTAAACAATCCTAAAAGATGCCATCTCCCCGTTGGACCTTCAAGGTCGAGTTGCACCCTTTCGGGTGTCAGACTATCGAACCAGTCGAGGATATAGGGACGCTTACCGATCAGAGGCAGCAGGCTCGCCGCAATTCGTCTCCTATCCGGGGGCAAGTCCGGCAGGTGATCTGAAAGCAAAAGAGAGCCCCCTGTTAAGGTGATCACACTGGCAATAGTTCGCACCTCTTCTAGGGTCAGGTGGGTTTCCGGGCGCAATAAAAGACAATCCGGATCATTGATCCACCAGCGTCGGTGGAGATTGGAGCGCACCAGGGAATTTTGCAATGCATTAAACGCAGAGGGTAATGACGGCTCATCCTGAATGAAGAAATGGATTCCCCTATAGGAAGATTTCCAGCCCCGAGCTGTATCTGCACCAATACGCATAGCATCCACGAGCCCAATCGCAGAACCTATCGGGCAACCACTCCCCAACAAGAAGGTATCCTCCCCTGCAGCATCGCGCACCGCTTCAAGACCGGCGCGCATCACCTGGGCCCGAGTTCGGGTAGCATCTCTGTAACGACCCGCCAGAGCTGCAGCATAAAGAAAATCCAGCTTGAGGTACTGGAATCCCCAATCATCAACTGCGGTGCGGATCACATCTTTGACATATGCCATTGCATCCGGGTGAGTCAGGTCCAAACCACGCGTAAATGTCCCCCACAAAAATCCTGCATTGACCGGCTGTTTGAATCGATTCCGCAATAACCAATCCGGGTGTTGGGCGGCTAACCTCGATTTGGGGTGAGCGATGAAAGGCGCCAGCCAAATGCCAGGTGTAAAGCCAGCCCGATGAATTGCGGAGGCCAATGGCGTGAGACCTTCTGGAAACGATTCATTGAAAGAGAACCAATCCCCGATCTCTGATTGGTATCCGTCATCGATTTGGATTATCTCTAAGGGTAAATCTTCTTTAAGGTCCCGCATCGCATCCAGGTTTTTAATAACATCTTCATCAGTTAATAAACCAGTATAATCTTCAGAAGAGAACTGGTACCAGGAACACCAACCAACGGGCGAAACTGCTGCGGTGCTTCCACCCTTAAGAACTTGGTTTTCCCGTGCGACAGCATCCAGATAAGGCGCTAGAGGATCCGGAGTGTCCAGGTGGAAGAACTGCAAACAAGCCCAATCTGTAGTCATTTCTCTTCCAGGATCGAGCTGAGCGCCATCCCCTGAAGCCCATAAGCTCAAGGTCGGGGAGATCCCTCCAAGCCAGGTTTCCAAAGAACCGAATTGCTCCTTCTGCGAAAGGAATCCAACCAGCAGACCATTTCGGTAGGTGCGTTCCCCCAATACACCAAACATGTCACTGACAATCATGCCCTCTCTTCTTGGATGTGGGGTGCTGGCGTTCTTGACCAATGGTTTACGCAGGAAACCCAATCTGGAAAGTCGATATCGCTGCTCAGGAAGATATAAACCGGAGGGCGACCAGGATTGCCACCCATTTGAGTAGAAAACCAAATCCTTTGGATAGGTATCAGTTCCCTTCCCCTGAGGCTGCGATGAATGGGAAAATCCCCCCAACGGAAAATTGAGACTTCCACTCAGTCCAGAACGTCCCGGATATATATATCCCAATGTGAGGAGTTCAATTTTATGAATGCTAACTGCACGTGAACCCTGGTTTTCCACCACGAGCTTCCAAAGCAGTAGTGGATGCTCATCTGGCACTGCAAATATCAATCTGCATTGGATAGAATCACTTGGAGCTGCAATAACGATTTCTAGCTGGCGTAGAGGACCGTGAGGGGATTGGTAAGTTCTCAGTTCGCTTACAGTTGTTTCTGGCCAATGATCGAGTAATTTATGTCCGCTATAACCTCGTTGATAACTCAGACTGACCTGAACGTTCTCGAGGGATGGGCTGCGGCGTTGTTTACCAGTTACACTCCACCGGGCACTAACCGGATTTACTTCGAGTTGGACCGCTGAATTCTCAAGGGTGTGAATCATGTTCTTCGAGAGAGGTTGATCACAACCAGATCGAATTGAAAATTGGGGAATTGAATATTACCAGTTCCAGCTGATCACCTGGTATGCGTTCACCCCTCGGGATCGGAGTTCTTATCAACCTTTGAACGAGGACGCCTGAGCGCCATGCCGCTAAACCAATCCACAAGGATCATCCCGCTCCTGGATGTTCGTTCTCCTACATCATCAAACACATCCTCAACCAGGTCAGCACTCTGTTGTTGAACTAATTCGTCCATCTCAGGACTTACTGCCAGATAGTCAAGCACCTCTTCAATCGATTCGGTGACCGCATCTTGTGCTAATTGCCGTCCAAGATATTCCTCTCTACGACCGGCTGCGACCCAGCTTCCAAAGACCTTCTCTCCCTGGTCAACATAACGTTGATACCTGCGGCGAAGTGGCCCCGTCAATCGGCTCTCAGTTACCGGACTGACAGCTTGTGAAAATAATCCAAAAGTTCTGTTTGCAAGCCGTCCTACTTTAGAAACGCCGCGCTGGAATGTATCCGATGAACGTGAAATCGCTCCAATGGAAGCATATCGCAATCGGTCAGTCTCCGACTCAATGGGTGTAACCTCGTTAAGGGCAGATCCAGATATCGCTGCCTCATCTTGTTTCTCTTGAAAGCGGCGCAGCAACTCCTCTCTACCGATCACTGCGCTGCCCAACATCAAACGCATCATCATCCGGATTGTGCCTGCTCGCGATGCACGATCTTTGGATGGTGTGATTTTTGTTATACCCTTTTCATCTCCATCATTGCCATCTTGGTTGACATGATCTTGAACTGGATTATCCATGATTCGACCCTCTTAAAATTCACTAAAACCTTTGTTCTGATCTTCGCTGACAAGCAATTGATATTACCATATTATCTGCAAGGGAAGGCGCGCACCAAATCGTTCAAGCTCAAAAAGATCCCGGATTCGAACGCCATCCCACACCTAGAAATCCAGATTGCTAAAACCCCCTGCATAAAAGGAGTTATCCAATTATTGAGGTGGTGACATCTCCCTCCAGCTGACGCCGCCATCGCTTGTCACCAACAGGTTAGAATGGGACTCACATTGCAGGGGTGGTGAATCGAGCGGAGCGATTTCACCAGCGGGTGGTTTATATCCAGCACAGAATCCGTTTTGAATCAGCGCCCAACCATGCTGGTTGTCGAACGCCTCGAGTGCGACTACCCCCTTGGGGAATTCGCCGCCCATCACCCGGTTGTTTAGCATCAAACCAGAAGCGAACTGAGCATCGCTCTCTGAAATCTGGATAGTCTCGGAGAGACTCCATGACTCGCCTGCATCAGCTGTGGTGAACATAAACAGACGTGATCCATCCTTATCCATCTGGACCAAAGAGAGCGCACCCGAGACTTTATCCTCGAAGACGGGTAGGCCAATTTCCGTCTGTCCTGAATCCGGGCGTGGTAAGTCTTGGCTTTGCCAGGTACGGCCGCCATCTATGCTGCGGAAGAGCTGATCTCCAGCAGGTCCGCCGGCAACCCAGCCCCGATCTGCATCCAGGAATTCCACCGCTTCACCCAGGGGTATCGTTCGCTCCTCCCAGGTCCGACCGCCATCGCGGGTGGCGAACAGCCTGCCTAAGCTGAAATTGCTGCTAGATTGCAACTTAAGCGTGATCCACCCGGTATTGGGATCGACAAAATCCAGGTAAACCTTCTCAACCTCACTGATTTCGCCCGGGCTCAAGTCTGGAAGCGGATAAGCATCCCAGGTAAAACCACTATCCTCTGTTTTCAGAACGGAAAGTGAACCATCCTGAAGCCCCGTATATGAACGGGTGACGCTCCAACCCTGGCGAGTGTTCAAGAAGGCTGTCCCCAGGACTTGCTGTGATCCGGCGCTCTGGGGGGTGATTTCTCGCCAGGAGGAACCACCATCGGAGGTCCAATACAGACGATCCCCATACCCTATCCAGCCCTCAGTTTGGGAGAGCAGTTGGAAATCCGTTACTGAGGATTCAGTCGCAGCGAGAATTTCGATCGAAGAACTACTACCTGCCAGTTGATCAGATCCCTGGTTGGGTGGAAAATCGAGGATAGCACTGACCTGACCATCCAGCACATTGCTGTCAATAGTCATCTGTATATCACCCCATTTTTCTTTGTGCCCGCCGGTATATTGTTTCAGACGTTGGTGATCAACCCACAGATCATTTGATAAACACGGTGCGTCCATCACATCTGCGTCTTCATCATAATTGTTGGTATACCAGTGCGCCAGCCAGACGTCATCTGGTGGATCGTCGTTCTCTGCCCATTCAGAGATAAATGAACTGCATGGTGAGCCGTAGGCGCCAGATTTATAACCGATCTCATGCAGCCGTTCCGTCCACCCCTGCAGCAAGGAAGCCACCGCTTGCCGACACACTGGGTCATCAAAACCTGCGGAATAGGATTCTACATCGTAGTAGATCACATTGTCTCCCAGGAAACCGATCCTCATAGCTGCCTCGGCTGCTGCTTCAGCCTCTTCCCTTCCTTGCTGATAAGCTTTGTCAGGATCTCTGCTCATTTGATGTTTGAAACCAGTGCAGGGAGCTTGTGGCCCAACCCAAGTTAATATGAAGGACCACCCTTGTTCTGCAACCTGATAAAGCCAGCCCGAATCCTGGTTCATCGGACAGGCCCCGCTGATACCTCCGATATAAATATTGACAGTGGAATACGGGCTTTCTTTCCACCAGGTTGCCATCTGGTTGACAGTTGGCAGCGAGCATTTATCAAACCCCTGACCATCTGCGAGGATAACGCTGCTTGGATTAATTACGATAGATCTGAACTCGAGGCTCTCAGTTTGAGCGCCAAAGCTCATCTCGATCAAGTTTGTATATACACCATAACAATCAGGAGCGACGTCATCCGTACCGATCTTCATGACTCCTGGCTCGAGCTCCAATTCCTTGTTCACCACCAGAGTCGCTTCCCCACAGGGACCATCCTGAGACCAGGTGAGGTTGACAGTGACATCATAACCGGAATAATTGGCCACTTCGGCAACGAATTGAATCGCGTCGCCCGGTTGAAAACCGTATTGGACCTTCCCTTCAGAATTGTATATCCAGGCCCCATTTAATTCGATATCGCTCAACCTGAAGACAAGCGGAAGTTGGAGATAAATAGGAGTAGGGGTAGGAGTTGGTGATGGAGAAGATGTTGGAGTTGGGGTTAGATCGGAGCTCAGGCTTCTACCATCAACTCCGCTTTGATTCCATCCAAATACTGAACCCAATACATTTTTATTCGTGAATAATAGTGCCCCCAGGAGAATGAAGCAGACGAACACCCCCCGAACAACGGTTTTTGGTGTACGCATTTTCAGAACGACTCCCGTGCAAAGATGTGCAGTGAATTATACCGCTGAAATCACCCGCCCCATGCTGTAGCTGAGGCAAGTCCAAAGAATACAGAAGACAATCCTGACCTGATCATAATTATCGAAGTAGAAAAGAATTTAATTGTTACGCTGATCAGATGGAGATGTAAGCTAAATAGTGAACAGCAATCCCAATGGCAGCGACTGGAAATGTGCCTGCTCTTATGCAGACCCAGAATTGTAACTCAATATTTTCTATTACGTCACACTCGAGGAAGAGTACCTAGAGCACGTCGCTGAGGTGTATCCCACTTCAACAGTTCAATCTGAAAAGTCTTCCGCTTTCCAGGACATTACTACAGGGAATGGCCACACCCTGATCGTCTCAATTCCCGGGCAGCGATAAGCGATGGTTACCTGGGGTTGCGCGCTCAGATCATAAACGTCGAAATTACACAAGCCAAGGATGTCGATCGTGGTCACCCCCTCCGCAACCTGGTGTGTTCCCGAGCTGAACATAGCATAACCCACCAGTAGGATCAGCAGCGACAAGAAGATTACAATTGAGGCAGTTCTTTTAATCTCATCGAATTTGGCCATGTTAAGAAGAATTATATACGCTTTTGAGATAAGCACACGACTCGGGTCTCTTTGTAATCGTATTGACTCTGTTGAAAAACGGAATGCCGATCTAGGTCACGCTACTGGCAGTAATTTTCCTGGGTGAGCACATCAAAACCCGGGAGATCATCGGCCTGATAGTAGCTGGTTTGGGTACTTTGCTTGTGCAGATACGGAGAATCCACCGTCTAGATCAGTAAGAGATAACTGGTTTTGCAGACGGGGTGTGAAGAGTATGCCGTTTCAGACTTTAGTCAAGATTCACCCTGCATCAAGAAGGGGATCAGGTCGACTCCCCCGTACTCCAGCAAGTTTACGCCACAGGGTTGATCATCTGGCTGGTGAGGCTCAAGACCGGTAAAGGTGAGCACCGGCCTGGAGAAATCGGTGTACTGGGCATAAGGGTTCAGGGCAGCCAGCACCTGTTTGGCTTGATCGAGATCTCCTGCCAATTCACCTCCCCCTCCGTAGCTGAGGTATGTGCGCAGCCGGTTGAGGGTGAAGGAGAGCCCATCACTGAAGAACGGCAGGCCTCGATCCGGCAGCCGCAGAAAATTTTCCAGTGCCTGTGAGTGCTGGCCGCGTCGCGCCAGGTGCTCAGCCCTGATCGCCAATCCATCGGGCAGCCAATCGAACCAGTTCTTCAAGTTTTCAGTCCACTCATGCAGCCGGTCGAGTTCGCCCAGGCGCAGCAGGGTGTAGGCGCCGACGCAGGCGGCGATCGGATCGGCTACTTTTCCAAGGAGCAGCTCCTCCGAGACCACCGCCGGTGAATCCTTTCCGGTCAGGTTCTCCATCTGCAGAACCATGCCGCGCTCGTAATAACGCAGCAGGGCTTCAGCAGTTGAATTCTGCAGGTGAACAGTGACCTCCAGGCGGTTATCCAACCCAATGGTGATTGTGAACTCACTATCATGCGGGGGGGCCTGCGGAAGCATGACGTTCAGCGCCGGCTGGCCGGGCTGCAGAAGCTGCACCAGGGCAAAGAAGCTGCTCCTGGGAAGGTGAAATTTTGCCGCGCCTACGATGGTTGAATCAGGAGTCCCTTGCGGGTCCGGTCCCGGGGAAAGGGGACCGACAAATGGACTTCCGGTGAAGGACCGTATGCTTGCCCGTAACTCCATCGGGCCCAACGCTTCCAAGCCTTTATTGAACTTGGTTGAGACAGTTGGGATGCCAACCAGGAAGCGTTGCACTTCTTCATGCTCATGCGGGGACTCCTGATCCTGATCTAAGTAGAGATCGACCGTGTAGCTCGCTTCCTCCCCTATTTCGATATTGTTGTACAGTTCCTATCCGGTCGGCAACCGGGCTGAGACATGGTAAAGGCCCGGTTCCAGCAGTACACTCTGGGAGGTATTGGTCTGAGCGACCAGCGCCAAGTTGGACTTACGAACTTCTACCGGGAAATCGGTCGTATTAAGTTCATAAGAATGGAAGTTACACTTGAAATTCAGCTCGCTCATGGGGTCAGTTTCACTTTGCGTTCATAAAACGGGGGCATGACCGGCCGCACGCGGCCCGGTCGGTCTACGAAGCGCGGATCAGGCGGATGTACGGTGGCGCTGATCGTATAAAAACCGGCCGCCCAGGTATCCAAGTAGGGGTTGCGCGGCATGGGATGTGGCACCAAGGAAAGCGGTTGACCCATCTCGTCCAATACCTCAAATTGGACCAGGTCAGCTGCTTCACGTGGTTCGATCTCCAGGCTGACATTGACTTTTGGGGCATGATCGAGGTAGTGAATGATTTTCTCCCTGACATGTCCGCCCTGGACGATCACCTGATCGGCTCCCCTGGTCAGGTTCAGGTTATTGATGATGGAAGTGAGCGCCTCGCTGAGCGAAAAGACGGTGACACACCACTTGTCCCCTTCAGGCAGCTCACGAAAATCTCCGGCATCATTGTTCAGGCAGGTTAGCAAGGCCTCAGTGAACAGAGAATGCTCACCAACCAATGCATAAGCCTTCGTACCGGGGACAGCCGAGAAGAAGATCGGCGCACAACGGCGGTCCTCGCTCCCCAACGCGACCCGAAAGACCTGGGTTGCATCGTCTGGCTCGTAATCCCGGAAGGCCTTGAGGAAATCACGGCAGGCATCGGCAAAATAGAGCTGCGTTTGAGCCATTTTTGGGAACTCATCAGACCAAGCCATGCCTTTGAAGATATTACCCAGATCGACGGCATTTTTTAATGGTCCCCCCAAGCCATCTCCAAAATCCTCCAGGATCAGGACGGCATCATCTTTTGTGCGCTGCGCCCCGTGACCGGCGAAATAAAAGAAGGTCATGTTCTCCTGATCCGTGGCTGCATCCTGGCGCCAATCTTTTGCTGATTGCAAAAAGTTATTCAGGTTTGCCCCCTCTGCCAGACCGTTCAAGGTGGCTTCAGCGTTCAATTCCTCGCTGGATGGGGAGAGCAATAGGCGGCATGTAGCCAGGGGCACCGGCAGATTCTGATGGTGATCCACCAGCCAACGGTATACCTTGTACGCAGATAGGGCAGCAGAGGTGAGCTGCTTCAAACCCATGCTTTCCGGTGTCCCTGCTTGATCGCCCTTGGGCAGATTGGGATAGGCGCTGACGCCAACGATCAAGGCATGCAGACCAGGCTGGTCGCCCAGCTCATCCTGGCGATCGTAAACTAAAGTCATAAGCGCCTACCATTGGCTTTGTGCATATTCTCTTTGCTTACTCTTTCTCAGGTTCACTTCATTGAGACCGATTATATCCGAATAGGGGAGATTCGGGGTCTTTCAGGGATTAAAAAAACGCCTGCAGTGTTGCGGACGTAGTGCGATCAGGTGGGATCGACGGTATTTGACTAAAATACCTGATAGGTGGTCTGCGTGGAATCACTCCATTCGAACAGGTCTTTACCCTCATTGAACCATGCTAAGTATTCGTCATCAACCAGCATCTTCTCGTAGGTAGATTCCATTTGAGCCAGGCTCTCGAACCGCGAAACCACATGATTGCGGTAAATTCGCCCGTTCAGGTTCCCTAGTACCTGGGTTTCGATATCGTACTTGGTCCCAAACCAATCTGCAAGTTTTTTCAAATGCTCAATGCCCTGGAAGCGCACCCCTGGTTTCGTGGAAACGGTTATCGCGTTGTAATACATGAGTTCCTCCTTTAGGATCGTTAGCCGGCTCTTTTCAGCGAAGGGGAGAAAAAAGGTTGATGAAGCCGGTATCAACTGGACTGCATCATCCCGACCTGATCTACCGATATTATACAATCCTGGCTTTCCACGTCAATGTGTTGATGATCTCGCTGCCATCCCAGCAATACTGATTCCCAGATACATAGCCAGCGATCCAAAACCAGAGGCAGTCGCTCGTTCCTGGATCGGGAACCAGCTCGCCGCCACTTTGGTTAAGGCATTCAGGATGAACGGTTGACCTACCGTGATTCCAATTTGAGAGTTGAGCATCAGTGTGTAGTTATCCACGCCAGCTGGTTGACCGCGATCACCCCCATAAACACCAACAAGACGATCCACCGGCAGGTTTATATCTTGAAGGAATTGTCTGTCATTGCATACACCTCCTGAGATTACGCTATCGTTTGGATCAACCCTCTTGGAGGCGGTAAGTTCCTAGTAGTCTCAAATAAAACGGGCATATGTTTAACCCCACATTCGTGTTCACTACCTTCAATACCATATCATTTTCCCCCATTATCTTGGATGAAAAAAAACCTGGTTTAATTCTGGTATAACCGGGGATAACTTGCACTTTAACCATTTATCCGTAAACTACTCTTACCCCATGTAACTTTTCGCATTGTAAATGCATATTATAGATAGAGGCGCCTTATGCTCAACTTTCAAGATATGTACGATACATATGCAGCTGATGTTTATCGTTTCGCTCTTTGGCTTTCAGGCGACAAGTTCGAGGCAGAGGATATCACCTCTGAGACTTTTATCCGTGCATGGGTGGGCATCACTACTATTCGCACTGAAACCCTTAAAGCATATCTCTTCACTATTGCCCGTAATGCATATCTGGAGAAGATAAGAAAAAGGGGAAACCATGTTGCTCTCAGCGATGTCTACCCTGATCCTGCCCCTGAGCTTGACAAATTGGTTGAATCCCATCTCGAATTGCTTCATGTTAAAAACATTCTCCAGACTTTGCCAGAGATTGACCGTGCAGCTTTCGTTATGCGCGTCCAGCATGAATTACCCTATGCCGAAATTGCTCGCGTCCTGGGACTTTCCCTCACAGCTGCCAAAGTTAAGGTACACCGCGTGCGCAAGAAATTGCTCGCGAAATGTGTTGACAAGGAGGTTTATTAATTATGGATATCACTCGCAATGTCATACTCGATCTGCTGCCGCTGTATTTAGCTGATGAAGTGAGTGCAGATACGCGTGCTCTCGTTGATAAATATCTGGAATCCGATCCACAACTCGCTAACCTTGCAAAGCAATCGGCAGAGATGGAATTATCAAGAGATATTCCTGTTCCGCTTACTCAGGAGGATAAGATGAAAGCGTATAGAAAAACCAGGTGGATAATGGTCCTGACCGTTGTAATCCTGGCAGCACTTATGGCCTTTGCACTGTGGGTGACCATGTACGTCTTTTTCGTCTCCGCCTAGTTGGTCATTCTACAGGGCATCCCGCTCGGTAAAAAACTTCATACTCTCGTTTACATGATGCAAGGAGTACTACAGTGAATAATCTCAATCCAACCGTAGGCCGATTCTTCAGGGTAATGGTCAGCGGTCAAACTTACCTCAACCTGATCTATTTGGGGGCTGCTTTTCCTCTCGGAGTTTTCTACTTCGTCTTCCTGGTTTCCGGTCTTTCGACAGGAATCTCCCTGGCGATCATTTGGGTGGGTATCCCCATCTTGCTGCTGATTGGCGTCGCCTGGTGGGTATTGGCCAGCTTCGAGCGATTTATGGCTATTAACCTGCTGAAAGAAGATATCCCCGCGATTGCGCGCCCATCACACGAAGGCGCTGACCTCTGGTCACGCTTCAAAGAATACTTCGCCAATCCGGTCACCTGGAAGAGCCTGCTCTACCTGTTCCTGAAATTCCCGCTTGGGATCACCACATTCATCATTCTTGTCACGTTGGTCTCCCTGACGCTGGCTTTCCTGAGCATGCCGTTCACATATGAGTATCTGCAATTTTTCCAGGGGGGCATATCCTTTGGTCCGGGGCTGCCGATCTGGCAAATCGACAGCCTGAACGATGCTCTGCTCGGCGCTCTGATCGGTGTGATGCTTTGGCCAGTGACTTTGCACGTCACAAATGGGTTAGCTTTTGTGCATGCCAAATTCGCCAGATTGATGCTAGGCGCTGGCTCAATGAACATTTTAGCTGCAATTTGAAATTCTTGCTAAGCTGGAGAAACTGGTTCACCTGTGTAAAAGAATAAACATTCAACCTATTCTAGCGCTTGCCTTCATATTTCCACCACAGCAAACCCCAAGAGAACCTACCCAGCCTGAGATCAGAGCTGGCGAACAACTTCTTTGCTTCCGCCACCGACAATCCAGACTTGATCTCCACCTCCAGCAATCCAAGCCATGATCGCCGCAGGTCAGCGATGTAAAGGAAACCCTGCGGGATTAACACCCGCTCTATCTCGTTCAGCATCTGGATGGGATGCTCGACAAGATGAACCATGTTTACATTGAGTACGACCTCAAATGAATTGTCTTCGAATGGGATTTCATGCACATCTGCTTTTTCAAATCTGACTCGCGAACCAAAATTTGACTCATTAGCTTTTGCACGCGCTACCTCCAGTAGCGGTTCGGATAGATCGATGCCAGTGATTTCGCTGCTCACAAACTCCTTTGCCAATACTAGGTTTGTCGCCCCGAATCCACAGCCCACATCCAGGATTCTCCCCCCTTCAAATCCTTGCGTGCTGAGTTTCTTTGTATATTCCAGACCAAATTTTTCCGCCATCCTCCAATGTCCCCTGGCGTAGTCTTCAGCGTACACCTCATCACTGAAAACTCTTTCATGGCTTAGCGGTTCTCGTTTCATCGTTTCTCCATTTCAGGTTGTTCCACAACAAATGATTCCCAGCGGTCGTCTAGGTTAAAACTATTCGCTGCCAAAAAACTCTCTCTAACACATGGAAAAATGAGCACAACAAAGAGAGCTGTTCGACTCAGAGCTCCTTCTCCCACATCACAGAGTGCTCAATTTCATTGAAGCCGATCGAGACATAGAAGTCGTGAGCAGCAGGTGATCCAGATCCGACGAAGGCCATCGTCGCCCCGAGTCGTTTGAGTCTGCGCAATCCTTCATACATCACCACCCGGGCCAAACCGCGACGCTGGTGGCTCGGCGCCGTGCCCACCGGTTCAAAGGCGCCGCAGCGGGTCACATCATCAAACCAGACCGTGCAGAAGGAGGCGAACTCTCCATCATGCGCAACAGCCACGAGATCCAAATCCCGGCGGTAGAGCGGCGCCCGTTGGATGTTGACATACCACTCCCACCCCTCGTAGTTATCATCTGGCTCGTCGGGGTGAAACGCTTGCCAGGATACAAAGCTGCGTGCAGGCAGTTCCTCTTTATCCCCCAGGGCACGTACCGCATATCCTTCTGTGATTTGGATATCTGGGACGGGCATCGACATCGACCGGCGGTGGTGATTCTCCTTTATGCTGCTCTCACTGTAGCCGCGGTGTTTCAAAATTTCCCGGCGCAGCTCATCGTGTTCATGAGCGAATACACCTATCCACCTGTGGTCGTTGGCTTTCGATACAGCTAACTGTTCCTCAGCCACGGCCAGCATCTCGTTTTCCAGTTTCGGCGAACGTGATTGCGGGTGGACCTGTAAGTAAGCAATACCTTTTCCTTCGGGATTCAGCACCGCCGCGATCCCTCCGTCCTGCGCCTCCCAGAGAAAAACATCTTCCTTCAGGCTTCCATATCCGATGTTCTCCACGATGTGCCAGCGCCAATAATCAAAACGATAAGCCTGCCAGCTCAGTTCTCGCCGCTCATTGATCATGAACACCTGGCGCAAAAACTCCCGGATACACCAGTAATCCCCTTCACCCCCGTATCTGCGCATTGTCAGCTGCATATAGTTGTCCCAATTGAGCTCATTTAATTGCCACAGTGATGAATTTTAAAAACCGGTTAGACGGTTTTCACCATCACCCTCAAGTTGGAAATCACCTCTGGCTGTGATTATAATCCCCACTTGAGCACACAGTATCTTCGATATACAGATTCACCTTTGCGATTATTCTGATCTGGATTATTTTTTTTAAACAACAGACGATTTCTGCTTGCTCACTGCTCCACTCCATCCCTACTCCCCAGCGCAAATCGCAAAGAATCAATATATCCTATTTTTAAGAAATGGAGGCGATTGTGTACTACGTTAACATCTACAACTCAAAAGAGGATAAAGCCATTGAGTACCAGAAATGGCTGCTCTCTGACGAAGCCAAGAGACTGTTCGCAGACGTTGAAGCAGAAACAGGCTGGCACTATATGGAGACTTTTTGGGCCATCATGGGCTTCGGAGAATATGATGTGGAAGAATGGTGGGAAGTCCCCGATTGGTGAGCCTTTGACAGTCTGCGCGATTCCGAATCCGGCGACCGCTTGGCAGCCCGCACCAGTGAGTTGGACTTCGGCGACCCCTCAAGACCTGCATCGACCCGCATGCTGCGATCTACCAGCGATGTTAAGATCTTCGAGTGAAACGGTATAAGAATTTAGTTGTTCTGCAAAATCTGAACGCTCCACAACCCCAAGAGGAACCTCTATCTACATCTGTATTTTGGCGTTGGTATCCTAAAATTGTTTATTCGCGCCTGAAGCTTTCAATCCTCAAATGGCAAAAGGCTTCAGATGAACCAAACTCATTCCATCCAGGTACTCATTAAAAGAGGTACAAATGATAGTCATAAGAAGGAGGCTGTCATGGCGCAAAGAGAATTCCTACCCAATCCGCGCTACCAGATCAAGCTGCTGGTCGTATTCACCCTGAGCGCTGCTCTGATTCTTCTCGGCATTGGCCTATTTTCATGGCTGATCGGCATTGACGAACCTCAGGCCGGAATGACGGTCTTCACGATCGTCGGATCAGTGCTCGGGGTGGTTTGGGTGATCGCCCTCTTGCTCTCTTTTCCATATTTCCGCAGCATGCGTTTCGAAATCCAGGAGGACGAGGTGATCGTTCATGTGGGCATTTTCACCCACTCGGTCAAACACGTACCTTACCGGACGGTCACCAATATCACCGTCAAGCGCGACATCTTTGATCGCTGGTTCTTCAATCTCGGCACGCTGAACATCCAAACCGCAGGGATGAGCGGGCAGAAGGGAGCCGAGGAGAGTCTGGTCGGCCTGGAAAACGTTCAGGAAGTATACGAGTTGGTAGTGACCGAACTGCGCCGCTTTCGTGGGGCGATGACCCCCACCGCGGCCCAGGAAGAACTCCCTACCAACGGCAGCGCTGCGCTACTTGAAGAAGTGCGCGCTATCCGCCAGCTCATTGAGCAAAACGAGGCCTAATCCAGAGCCAGCTCGACAACGGATTCCAAGGACATGCTCGATCCTGCCTCCCAGGCCGGCTGGAAGGCATCTTGACCCACCTCTTGCCGGATTGATGTGATGATCCGGTCATATTCGGGTTGATCCACGGGATCGATCACCGAATCGATCGATTGGCGGATGGCAGCCGCCGCCCCATAGACCTGGGCGCTTTTTTCAAGTGATCCCTCTAAGAACGCCGCTTCTGCCAATTTCTCGAGGCACCAGGCGATTCCGCCCTGGTCGCCGATCTCCTGTCTGACCGCTAAACTCTTGCCGAGATATCCTCTCACCTGCCGGTAATCCCCCTGGCGCAGCGCCATCCAACCCAGCGTTCCCAGGCTCGCTCCGATGCCCCATTTGTGCTTGAGTTCTTTGCGCAGCTGCAGGCTTTCCTCCAGGATCGGTTTCGCACGTTCGTAATCCCCAAACCGCACCGCCACCTCACCCAGACCCGATAGGCAGGAAGCAATGCGATCTTTGTCGTCAATCTGCCGGTAAAGGGAGAGCGCTTCTTCGAGATGATCCTGCGCCTTTCCATAATCCCCGGTGCGCATGGCAATCCAACCCAGGTTGCGGATCGAATTCGCGGTGCCTGCCTTATCGCCGATCTCACGCGTTAACTCCAGCGCTTGTTGATGAAGCCCGCTCGCTAGCGCATAATCCCCTACTTCGCTGGCCGCGTTCGCCAGGCCGGTCAAAGCGGTGGCTTCTCCCTGCCTGCCTTCTTCACCCAGGCTTTGAAAGTTCTCCAGACACTCCTTCCACAGGGAACGACTTTCAACATAATCACCCTGGTAGTACGCCATTGTTGCAGCCCAGTCCAATACCTCTCCCCGTTCAAGGGAAGGGAGGTCCGCGCCCGGACATTCGATCATCATTTTAAGCCGCTTGCGTCCCTCGGTGGTGAAACCCCGAAAATTCCAGAACTTCGCTAGGGGCGCGGCAATCCTGAATATCAGTCTACCCCCATCTTCCGAACACGTGCTCCATTCCAGAGCGGAACGAAAGTTATCTTGATCGGCTTCCAGGCGGTTGAGCCAGAGAGTTTGCTCCGGACCCTCCAGCTTGGGATATGCAAGCTCTGCCAGCTGCAGGAAATACTCCAGGTGGCGCTCCCTCATTTGATCAACCTCATCCGATTCGATTAATTTCTCCCGGGCATACTGCCGGATGGTCTCTAAGAACCGATAGCGCGGCTCTATTCCTTTCCAGCGATCAACGGAGACCATCGATTTCTCCATCAAACCTTCCAGCAGGTCCAGCACCTCAGCTTCCTCGATCCGCTCATCCGAGCATATCGTTTCAGCAGCTTCCAGTGTCCAGCCACCTGAGAACGTCGCCAGTCGGTTGAAGAGCATGCGTTCAGTTTCTGCCAGTAATTCATAACTCCAATCGATCAACGCTCGCAGAGTCTGGTGGTGGGGCAGCGCTGTGCGCCTGCCGCTGGTCAGCAAGCGGAAGCGATCATCGAGGCGGTCAAGGATCTGCGATACAGTCAGCATCTTCACCCGCGCCGCTGCCAGCTCGATGGCCAGCGGGATGCCATCCAGCTGGCGACAAACCTGGTAGACATCTCCGGCGTTCTCCTTGGTCAAGCTGAACCCCGGCCGCGCAGATTCGGCTCGGCTGGTGAACAAGCGCATAGATTCGAACTTCACCAGGTCTGTATACTCTAGCGACTCCCCATTGGTTGGCACGGATAAAGGTGGTACCTGGTAGAGGCCCTCTCCGTCGACTCCGAGTCCTTCCCGGCTGGTTGCCAGAATGCGTGCACCGGGGCAGGTATGCAGGAGATGATCGGCGAACTGCGCACTGGCCTGGATCAGGTGCTCACAGTTATCCAGGATGAGTAGAAATTTCTTATCGCGCAGATTCATCGTCAGCGCATCGAGTGGGGACTCGCTCCCCGATTCACTGATCTTCATCACACTTGCAACGGTCTGCGCGATAAGGCTGGGATCTTCCAAAGAGACCAGTTCGACCCACCACACACCATCTGGATATACCGGGACCAGCTGACCCGCGACGCGCAAGGCCAGGCGGGTTTTTCCGCTGCCTCCCGGACCGGTCAATGTCACCAGGTGCGAAACTGAAAGCTGGCCTTTAACCTCCCGGATTGCCTCTTCCCGGCCGATGAAGCTGGTCACCTCAACCGGTAAATGGTGGTGCAGGGTTTCAGGAGACCTTTGTTGCTCGTCGAAGATCGCCTCCAGGGCTGCCGCCAGCTGTTCTGCGTTCGCATATCGATCTGCTGGATTTTTCTCCACCAGCTTCATGATCACGTCTTCCAACACGGCCGGCAGCTCCGGATTGACCATCCGGGGCGGCGTGACCTGCCCGTGAATATGTTGAGCGATCACCTCCAGGGTTCCCTCTCCCTCAAAAGGGAGCCGCCCGGTGACCAGCTCGTACAGCATCACCCCCAATGCATACAAATCAGCCCGCCCGTCTACCTGCTGGCCCAGAGCCTGTTCTGGTGAAATGTAATGTGCAGTTCCTTCCAGACCCTCATCAATTGTGAGCTGGGAAGCTGCTGGACGCGCCAGGCCGAAATCCATCAGCTTGACCGTCCCATCACTTGTCAGGATCACGTTCTCTGGTTTGAGATCGCGGTGGATGATCCCTTTGCTATGCGCATGGACCAGAGCAACATTGACTTGCTGAACAATAGCGAGAATCTCCCTCAGAGAATCCGGATGGTGAGACGACAGCGTTTCTCCCTCCACCAGCTCCATCACGATATATGTCTGTCCCCCTTCTTCTCCTGCATCGTAGATGGTGATAATGTTGGGATGGTTGAGCTTTCCAGCAGCTCGAGCCTCATCCAGCAGCCGGGCTTTGCTCTCCTGTGAAAGACTTACAAGCGAGACGACTTTGACAGCCACATCCCTGTCGATCAGCGTATCACGAGCGCGGTAAATCGAACCCATACCGCCAGATCCGATCTGGGAGGTTACTTCGTAGCGGCGATTGAGACTCTTTCCGATCAATTTCTTGTCATCTGGTAGGAGAGAATTAAGAGAGAATAAGTCTTATTCATTCTACCATACCCCCCTA
>Ga0209742_10000091_pt1 | contig 48762 bp, 40 predicted proteins | sample DeeMarSeWOR38_10_FD_187462 | JGI IMG/M metagenome (GOLD analysis project Ga0209742, IMG submission 187462) | Marine sediment microbial communities from White Oak River estuary, North Carolina - WOR-3-8_10 (SPAdes) (version 2) | ecosystem: Environmental > Aquatic > Marine > Intertidal zone >...
AAGAATCCGCGACCCCGTCAGAAACCGAAAATCTGCCTACAGCGGTGGTCTGGTATATGGAAATGGCCAAGAGCGGTGATGCGGATGCGCAATACAATCTGGGTTCAGTTTACGAAACCGGATTCGGCGTCAAGGCGGACCCGGATGAAGCGGTTCGCTGGTACAAAGAGGCAGCGGATCAGGATCATCAACTGGCGCAACTTAAGTTGGGCATCATGTACATACTGGGAGACGGCGCCCGGCAAAGTATCATCAAGGGAACCAGTTGGATTCAATCATCCGCCGAAAACGGCAATCAGTTCGCAAGGGTTTTGTACGACAAAGTACTATCGCCCGATGTTGTGCGCGATATGACAGCGGAAGAAATTATTAAAAAGGTTCGCCCGTTCATCGACCTTGGGGAGAAAAAGTCTACCGAAAAATTACTGGCTATCCTGGAAAAAGAAAAACAGCAAGCAAAGAAAAAAGAGCCTGAGCTTGCCGAGCGCTTCACAGGCAAGGCTAAAAATACACTTGGCGACGAAATTGAAGTCGCTAATAATGTGCCGGAATTTGTAGAAAAGAAAACTCAGACCGTTGTGAGCCAGGACAGCAACCTGGCGCTTCTGCAACGAGAAGCTAATGCTGGAAATACAGAGGCGCAATATCAGCTTGGCAGAATGTACGATACCGGCGATAAGTTGGAGCGGGATCGGCAAAAAGCTGTTACCTGGTTTACCAGTGCGGCCAATCAAGGCCATGCCGAATCTCAATACCGCCTGGCAATCGCGTATTTATATGGAATTGGGGTAACGAAAAACGTTGCTAGTGGGGAAAGCTGGCTGACCAAGGCGGCTGAACAAAACCATCCGGTAGCCAAAGAGATGCTGCCGATCTATGTGGCAAATCGTTCTGCGAATTTGTCCACTTCAATTGCATTGAGCTGGTATCTGGAAAAAGTGGCAAACGGTGATCCCGATGGGCAGTTTGGAATTGGCAATATGTACGAGAACGGCTGGGGGCTTAACCCCAATGCTTCTGAAGCCAGAAAATGGTTGTCCGCCGCCCGCAACGCAGGCAGTGGCGATGCTGCCCGACATATGCGGCAGATGAAAGCAATTGCCGCTTCCAAGGATCCCGATCCCCCGCCGGAAAGCCGCCCCAAAATGCCTGAGAAAACCCAACCGCCAAAAGTTACCGCGCCAGTGGTTGAGCGTGAAGTGCAAACCGCGGTGGTGGAAGATCCTTTTGAGGCGCCACGTAGTGAGCCAGTTTCCAATCAAGTTCCGGCTAGAGTTGCCCAAAATAGAATTGACGATAATGGAGCCTCAAGTCCTCCGACTTTTACAGCGACGGTAACAAGAAGATCACCCCTGACGCCTATTATTTTGATTCTTTTTGGTCTTGTTATGGGAATAACAGTATTTAAGTGGATGCGGCGAGGGGCTTATAAAAGTTCAGTTTTCTAGTACGTCAGTACACGGAAATAATTTTTATCCGTAGTATTGCTTGTCTAGTTGTAGGCGGTACCGTATTTAGTTTCCACTTCAATGCCAATATCTTTCAGAATCGCTGTTGGCAACACACCACCTGCGCAAACTATTACATTGTCATTCGGTATGTCAATTTCACGTCCTTGATACAGTATGCCGGCATCTCGGTTGCCAATTCTTTTCACATTGGATTGCATAAGAATTTGTATTCTTCCGGCTTTAGCTGCTTCATCCACGGCGGCGATGTTACGTGGATTCGCGTTTTGAAAGGCGGTACCCCGATAGGAAAGCGTCACCTTCGCATTGGGCTCTTCGGAGATTGCAAGGGCAGCTTCTAACGCGCTGTTTCCGCCGCCGACGATCAGGACGTTACGATGGCGATACTGCGTCGGATCGTCAAGGCGATATACAACTTTACTAGTTTCTTCACCGGGAATTCCCAGCTTGCGAGGAGTGCCGCGCCGGCCAATAGCCAGTAATACGGTTTTTGTGTGGTAAGCGGTTTTTGGCGTAGTAACTACATAACCATCTTCGACGCGGTCTACTTTTTCCATACGTTCCTTGGAATTGATTCTAATGCCGGATTTTTGTTCGGCATCACGCCAGAAGTTAATCAGTACCTCCTTGCTGATTTCGCCTAGTTTAACCTGACCAATGATGGGGAGTTTAAGCGGAGCTGTCATTACGATTTTGCCGCGTGGATAATGGGCAACAGCCCCTCCCAATGTTTCCTGTTCAAGCGCTACATATTTTAGGTTGTGTTCATGTGCGTAAAGGGTCGCGGAAAACCCTGCCGGACCGGCACCAATAATTACCACGTCATACGGCGCTTTGCTGTCTGTCGTGCTTACCGATTTGGCGATGCTTTCCATCGCCTGACGGCCTTGTTCAACCGCATTACGAATTAGCCCCATTCCGCCTAGTTCGCCAGCCACAAAAACACCTGGCACGTTTGTTTCGAAATTCGGTTGCAGGTTCGGAATATCAACGCCGCGTTTTTCTGTTCCAAGTACCAATGTAATGGCATCTGTCGGACAAGCATTTTTACACGCGCCATGTCCAATGCAGTGTGCCGGATTTACCAATTGTGCTTTTTCATTAATGACGCCTAATACATTACCCTCGGGGCAGGCATCTACACAGGTTGCACATCCCAGACAAATATTCCGATCAATGACTGGATGCAGCGAAGTGGGCTCAAAGTAACCTGCGGCACGGGATTCCTCGAGTAGCTTTTGGGCTGCGTGTTCTTTTTTGTTTTTAAGTTTTTTGTAGATGAACCACGACAGTACAATGGGGATCAGGTAGACCAGGATTTTAGGTAGATCTTCCAGCCCTGTTACAGAGAGCAGGTAAAGTAAATCGGCAATAAATTGAGAATTATTTTCCATACAACTTTGACAAGGTGATGTGCTGTCGCTTGAATAATCGCTAACTTAATGTTTCGTATACGTAAAATGATGTTGTACTAGTAATGTTCCAGCGTTGTCAACTAATAGCTGGCAGAAGTTGGCGGGTATACCGCAAATTTCAGGCGGTATCTGAATACTAATCAAGCACAAAATACTGCGTCAGAGTATCTCTCGTCGCTTAAGCCAACATTAAGCTTTGATTCGGTGATCATACGATCATTCGCCCGGTGAGTCCTCGCCATTAATTTGTACCCCATATTACTCACGCAATCTGTTAATAGTGATACCGGCAGTTAAACGTGGTTTTAAGCGAATCAGTATCAGTGCCTCCGCTTGGTGGCAGATTATTAAAATATAATAACGGATTCATTTCATGCAAATAAAGTAGATTAAGGCCGCGTCTTTGAAGGGAGTAGAAGTCCATGCGCAAGAGTGAAAAAAATCCATGAAAAACAGCTAAGTAAAATCATTGCCTGAAAGTCAGAAAATTAATATTGCAATTAACTGAATATAGAACAAATACCAATTCAGAATTGTTGAGTTTTCCTGGCAAACACAGGGAGCAGTGAATTTACGTAGTTGGGAATTTGGCGTTGACAATCAAGTATGCAACGTAGTTTACTTAAGCACTCAACGTAAAAATTCCAAAAAATTTATGGAATTAGCGAGAATTTAGCAATAACTCTGGTTCCCTCTCAGGCATAGAATTGACATGCGTCGTAAGGGGTAAAATAACCGGTTTGTACGTAGTTTAAGGTCAGGTGATAATATTGTCATTAAAACGCGTTCAGCGTTGTAATCCAAGAATCTACTGGCTACGCAATAATTCCGGCGTGTCGGTTTCCAGGCAACAAAAAATCCTTAATTTGCGCAAAAAGAGATTACCAATGCTCCTGAAGGACTGATGGCTAAACGTAAAATCAAATCGAGGAGTAACCCGTTCGATGTCAACTAACGAAAATTCAAAAACTTCATTGATCAAGCAGCCCGCTGTTGTTGCGCTTGGGCTTGTTGTGGTTGCGGTTGCTGTTATTTTGGTTAATGAAAAATCGGGTTCACTGGATACCGATACAGCAGCAATGAATACTACCCAAAGTACGGAATCGGCAACCAGTCCTGAAGGATCTGGTTCAGGAATGCAAATAAAGCCGCAAGCCCCGGGAGGGGAAACGCCACGCATCGTTGCTAATATGAATCAGGAACGCGCGGGTAGTGTCTCCGCACCAGGTTTGGAAAATCTGGTAAAAGGTTTGGAAGATAAAGTTGCATCAGATCCAACAAATGTAAATAACCGGCTGCTGTTGGCTCAAACCTATAACGAGTTGGGAATGCAGGATAAAGCGTTAACGGAAATGCGGAGCCTTCAGAAGGATAATCCGGACAACGGTCGGATTAACCTTATTTTAGGTTCTATATTGAGTAACAGCAGTGATCAGAAAAAGGTGAAAGAATCTCTGGCTTTGTTGGACAAGGCATCAGGCGACAAAACGATTCAGCAATATCTGGTGCATATGTATAGAGGCGATGCCCTGATTCGAATGCAGGATCATGAAGGTGCGTTAGAACAATGGAAGTTGGCTTTAAAAGACATGCCACCTGCAGATAACCGACGTGCCAGGCTGGAGCAGCGTGTTAGCGAGTTGTCTGCAATGGAGAATAAAAAACAAGAAGCACAGGCCGGCAATAGTTAATTAATTTGCAAAATATATGGGCGACTAAGAATTGTTATGCGGTAGCTAAGCAATTTCCATCTTGATATTGGTGTTAAGTATTCATTGGGGTGCAAATGACGAGTAAAAGAGATGTATCGGGTCAAGCTGTGAAAGCACGAAAAATTCTAGCACCGGATGCCAGGTTAAAGGCGCAAATGAAAGCGCGAAAAGCCACTATAGAATCAACGCAGCAGATGAAAGCTGCTTCGCAAGCGAACGTGGATGCGATTAAGGCAGTCAATGCCCGGGCGCGTCGCGAACAACCTGCAAACCAAAAGTCAGGGTCGGTCTCCGGTGGATCTGCGCAAAAAATCGCGGCACCAAAATCCGCGCCACGAAATCTGCGTGTTGATAGTGCGGCGCCGAAACGTTCATCTGAAGACGTAACCAGAAAAACTCAGGCGCAATTGGCCAGGGAAAAGCTGGCATCAGCTGCTGCAAAAAAAGTCCGCATACACATGGAAGCACAGGCGCGTGCCGAAAGCGCTACTCAACAACCGGCTTCCCAACCAAAACCGCAGAGGCAACAGCGCAGCAGCGAACCTGCCAAAAAACCTGGAAATCAGTTGATTGCCTTATTTCCTCGAAAGCGCAATAAATCAAACAATCGAGAGGGAATAAATAGAGGCACAAAAAAACCGCCAATAATTAATGCTACAGCGTTGCTTGCGGCTAAGTACCCAAATTACTTTGCCGACAATAATGATCTTCGCACCAAAGCCGAATCCCGTACTGTATTTGTTGTTAGTTCGCTGATACTGGCGCTGATTGGTTTTGGCTGGATGAACTGGCAGGCAATCAATTTACAGGCAGAAGGTGATTTTACCTATAATTCCGGCCTGGTTGGCGGCATCACAATGCTGGTGATATTGCTTTATGCGCTAAGAAAAAGAGCACGCGTATTGCGTAAAGCCGGAAACATGGAGGTTTGGTATTACTTTCATTTGTTAGGGGGTGTATTAGGTCCGCTTATTATTGTGTTTCATACCGGCTTTACCATCAAATCTATTAACAGTGGTGTGGCATTGTTTACTATGATTACCATTGTATTGAGCGGGTTGTTTGGCCGCTACATTTATACTCGTATTGGCTATAGTCTGCATCGTAAATTACTTGCTATCAAAGAATCAGAAAAGCAACTAATGGATATGTTGCATAGCTATGATTCACCCATGAGTGAAAAGATCGAGAGACGATTGTCGAATTTTGCATTGTCCTGTTTAACAGGGCCACGTACATTTCTAAAGTTGCCAATGAGAATGCTTGCTATACGAGGTTCAGCAGCTGCCTGCTATGTTAAGGTGTCAACAGACCTCACGTTAATGATGAAAACTATTGCTAAACGTGAAGGCTTGTCCGGTGCTGATGTCAAAGGACGTTTGAACCGGGAGAAAGAGCAACTGCGTGAACATATCAGTTCCGTAGCCAATATTGCGCATGCGCACCTGTTCGAGCGGGCACTGGTGAAGTGGCGGATATTGCATATTCCACTGTTGTATATTCTGGTTATTACAGCCTCGTTTCATGTGTTAGCAGTTCATATGTACTAGTTTGGAGCATGAAGAATTTGATTGGACGATATTTCTTCGTGAGGCTGTTTGTGGTGTTTGTGGTGGTTGTGGGAGTAAGCGCAACAACCTGGGCAGCAAGTCCGATAGAGCGCATGGAAGGCCTGGTAATGCCCGGTGACTTAGTTCAAGGTCACGCCCGTTTTGAAACCAAATGCGACAAGTGCCATGAATCTTTTGATAAGACGAAGCAAAGTAAATTATGTCGCGATTGCCATGAGCAAATTGATATCGATATCAAAAAGGAAAAAGGATTCCACGGGAAAATTCAGAATATTGATAAACGCGAATGCCATTCCTGTCATACAGACCACAAAGGCCGGGACATGGATATCATTCAGCTGGATCATGAGACCTTTGATCACTCACGGACTGAGTTCGAGCTAAAGGGCAATCATCAGTCTCTCGCCTGCGAAAGCTGCCACAAGAAATCCAAGTTTTTTCGAATTCCAAAGTATGATTGTATTGATTGCCATGAGGAAGATGATTCCCACAAAGGGCGCATGGGTCGTAAATGTAACAATTGCCACTTTGAAGCAGGCTGGCTTCCCGCTAATTTCAATCATGATAAAACCGATTTCCCATTACGCAATACTCATCAGGAAGTAGGGTGCCAGTATTGTCACGTCAATGAGCGTTACCTGAAAACGCCCAAGAACTGCTATTTTTGCCACTATCTTGATGATGTACATGATGGAGACAGAGGTATCAAATGTCACCAGTGCCATCATGATGAGAAATGGGCCCGCATCGAGTTCGATCATGATAAGGATACCGAATTCAAGCTCAATGGAGCGCACAAGAGCGTGCTTTGCAAGGATTGCCATGAAGGTAACATGTTCAAGGAAAAAACCAAAACGGTATGTTTTGCTTGTCACGAAGTACACGATTCGCATTATGGAAATTACGGTAAAAGGTGTAACAGCTGTCATACAGAGAAAAACTGGCGCGAAATCCGTTTTGATCACGACAAGGATACCGATTTCAAATTAAAGGGAGAGCATAAAGATCTGGCTTGCGAAGCCTGCCATAAAGGTGACTTATTCAAGGTGAAAACACCGGTTGAGTGTGCGGAATGCCATCGTCTGGACGATGCGCATAATGGTCAGCAAGGTGACAATTGCACCAAGTGTCATGACGAAAAGAGCTGGATAAAGAAGGTGGTCTTCGATCACGATATTACAAAATTTCCATTGCATGGAACCCACCAATTGGTAAGTTGCGAGGATTGTCATGCTTCAGAAAAGTTCAAGGATGCCGAAATACGTTGCATGTCGTGTCACGAAGACGATGATGTGCACAAACTGAAGCTGGGTAAAAATTGTGAATTGTGTCACGGTCCCGCTGACTGGTTAATCTGGCTTTTTGACCATAATACGCAGACCGACTATCCGCTGGATGGTAAACACGAAGGCCTGGATTGCCATGCCTGTCATACAAAACCGGTGAAGGACAAGATTGAATTGCCAACCAATTGTTTTGGTTGTCATGAGAAAGATGATAACCATGCTGGCCAGTTAGGGCGTCAGTGTGAAAAATGTCACGTAACTGAGTCATTTAAAACCATTAAAATAAAAGACAAAAAATAGGCTTAGATTTGACGTACCGGCAGGGTATACTGAGTTATAACCGATTGCCCGAGTAGTAGTGTTTTACGCCGGAGAGGCGCAAGGCGAGCAGGATGAAGCTGGGGTATGGGTGAGTTTGAATAGTGGAAAACCTACAAATTGTCCACTCAATGGAGTATCCAGCCATTGCCAAAAATGTGTATTTGTCATGAAGTTTTGGCAATTCACAATACCTCAAGTGGTTGATTCTGGTAGTTGACGGGTAAACTGGCATCGATCATATGTGACATAGGCCGCAATAAGATTGTTAGGACGGCCTTGTATCAGTTGAAGTAAAAAATTAGAAAGACAACAATTACAGTCTACAGTCGCAATAAGGCATTGCACAAGGCACAAGATTTATTGCGAATTTATTATTCGTGATAGAGGTTGCGCATGGATTTTTCGTGCGTTAAACGCGTTGGTGCAGTTGGTCTTGAGTAGCTGCAACTGTACTGTAAAGTTGGAAACGATGAATGCCATGAGAGAAGTGAAACATAATATCAATATCAAGCAGGTAATTGCTGTAGATGTCGGGAGAAAAGTTCTCGTGATGGCGCTACGAAGAATTTTTGGAGGTGCGTGATGTATGTCGACCCGCGACATCTAAACAGGAAAAGGATTTATCCACTCATTAACTTTTTGGTGTTTTGCGCCTGGTTAATGTTACCCGTAAACAGCTCTGCGGAAATCGCGACACTCGACGAATTCAAAGCGTTTGGTGAAAAGTTTGATCACCTGACGACGGGTTTTGCCCTCACAGGCGAGCATGCAAAGATTGACTGTGGAGAATGCCATATAGGGGGCGTGTTCGAGGCATTACCTCGTGACTGTGAATCCTGTCATGACAATGTAATAGCCGCGGGTAAAACTTCCAATCATATTCAAACAAACCAGCCCTGCGATGTTTGTCATGGCACCGGAGCGTTTTTGGTCACTGCTGTCATGGATCATAGTATTACGGACGGGAATTGTGCTTCCTGTCATGACGGTGTTTCCGCCACAGGTAAACCGCCGACGCATATCACCACCACTGAAGTTTGCGAAGCATGCCATACCGTAAACTATTGGTCGCCTGTCATTGCGGTTGACCATGAGCACGTTCTGGGCTCCTGCTTTGATTGCCACAATAATACAGTTGCGCCTGGCAAAACCCCCTCGCATATTCCCACCACGGATGTTTGTGAAGCATGCCACCTGGCGACAGGTGATGCTTCCTGGCCACGTTTTACGGTGGATCATGACCATGTGCTGGGCGCTTGTTCTTTCTGTCATCAATTGCCGAATGGCCACATTCCTGTGACTCAGGAATGTAATGCTTGTCATCAGGTGCCACCTGCGCCATGGACTGATGTAACGGCTTTTAATCATGCTAACGTGCAAGGTCAATCTTGTATTCAGTCTGGTTGCCACGATGGCGTTTCATCTACCGGTAAACCTGCCGATGCTTTGCATGCCAATGTCAGCGATGATTGCGGTGCCTGCCATTCTGCGGGTGGTGCATTTAGGCCAGCATTGCGAGTGGATCATACTCAGGTGATTGGCGCCTGTACCACGTGTCATGATGGTACGATCGCTACAGGCAAAGGTCCGAATCATATTGTTACAAATGAAGATTGTTCCGCGTGTCATGTTCCAGGTGGTCTCTGGAGCACAGCCGCATTTGATCATAGTACGGTTGCCGGACAGGCTTGTAACAGTGCAGGTTGTCATACCAAACCTACGGGTCACATCGAAACTACTGATGTGTGCGAGGCTTGTCATCGTCCCTGGCCAGATCTATGGACGAATGTTGCCGGTGTCGACCATGATCAAGTGCTGGGTGATTGCGGTACCTGTCACAATGGCGTGATCGCCACAGGTAAATCGGGTAACCATATCGATACTTCAAACCAGTGTGGCGCCTGTCACTCCACGGCGGTTTTTGCTCCGGTAAACCAGGTCGACCACAGCCAGGTCAATGGTACCTGCGCGACATGCCATAGTGAATCCACGGGGCATATCGCGACCACTGGCGCTTGCGAAGCTTGCCATTCCACGAATGCCTGGCGGCCGGTATCACAAGTGGATCACAACCAGATTACGAATGTCGGTCAATGCGGGAGTTGTCACAACAAACCGGGTGGGCATCCGCTGACTTCAGACAACTGCGGCGCTTGTCACCGGGATTTCACGAACTGGAGTCGGGTAAATATGACACATAACGAAGTGCCTGCAGGTAGTTGTTCAAGTTGTCACAACGGCGTGATTGCGGGAGGCAAGAACCGCGGCCATTGTCCCACTACCCAGGAATGTGATGTTTGCCATACCAGCACCAACGACTGGGAGCGCACGAGCCGTGGTTGTTAATTAAACCAGGATTTGCCCTATGCGGGCGTCAGCGTGGCTGGCGCTCCATTATTTGGTTTGAATAAGCGATTATACCGATGGGTTAGGTGTCAAGGAATGATTGCGCGCCGCAGTAATTTCTCCAGATTTCTAAGTTGAATCAGTTTAATACGTACGAAATCTGATAATACCATTGCGAGTCATTCCGAATTGTGAATAGCGCATAAATAGCTAGAGTTTCACTACCTATTTTAGGTATAGTGATTCTAATTACGTAAGTCGTGATAACGCTAATTTTAGTAATGAGTTTAATGTCTTAGCGGCGAGTTGTGAGTAGTTAAGAAGGTATAGTAGTAATCAATTCCATTGCAGGGATGTTGGGGTGAATTGGTTGAACACTCTGCAGTGCAAAACCAAGTGATGTTTGGTAATTGGGGGCGGAGCAACATGATGCTGCATGCAGCGCTTTGTTGTTTCCATGCTTGACGGTAACCACATTCTAAAAGCCTGTCCAGAGCTACTAAATCTTACATATATCCCTGAGCGAGCAACAACGGTTAATGCAAGCTTCGAGCTGATCAAGCGGTTTGGTGATTAACAACAAAAAAGATTTCAATCGAGTTAGAACTGATGTCCTTTAAAAGTTTAAGTTTAATCCTGGCAATCATTATCGGTGTGTATGTCTATTACAAATATGGACAGGAGCCGCCTGCACAGCTGGTGAGCGATTTTCACATTACTACTGACAAAGACGGTAACAATCTTGAGTTCGGCTTTGCCAACCCAGTTCGCTATCTTGAGCATTTTCCCGAAAATAACAGCGACGTGCTGCAAGTCAAACTTCGCGCGATCGGGTTCAGTGATTTCACGGAGAATTTTTCCTTGATGGACCAGTTTATTGCTGCGACGGAAAGTCAGGAAAAGCTGCTCGAAGATGTGCGCTATGAAGGTGACGTCCCTGGCGGACCATTTATCGTTGTGCGTTTTGCCAAGCCTATGAAATATCGAGTCACTGAGAGCAATGGTTTAAAAGGTTTAATAATAAGTTATAACCGCAACTAATAGTTTGTAATTGCATTAAGGTGCCATTAAGGCAGTATGTATCTAATGGTGCGTTTTGATTAGAATTTAGACAGATTAAATGTGTTGGTTTTTACAAAGAGCGTCTGAAAATTCAAATATCTATGAGAAGTAACAATAAATGTTGAGCCGTAGCTGGACAGGGGCAAAAAGCGTTACGATGGAGCGTAAAGAAGTTTTAAGTGGTGTATTGCTGCATCGCTTTGTCGTGCTCGCTTTTTGTATGCTGGTCTATCTAAGCTCCTCATCCTTAGTATTCGCGGCTGAGAACGTTTTAAAAGCTATCAAGACACAAAGCCTGGAAAATGGTGCTCGAGTTAATTTTGAGTTCGGGATTCCTCTACGCTATATCAAACATTTTCCCGCCACTTCAGGGGAGATCCTCCAAATCCAGTTATTGATGGAGAAGGACCAGGGTCGGGAAATTCACAAAGAAGTGAAGCAGGGGCCCGACCTTGCAGATCCCTCGGATGTCGATCCGCTATTGATATACGTCACGTACGAAGAGGGTGTTCCCGGTGGACCTTACTTAACTCTGCGTTTTGCTCGCCGCGTCAGTTTTGAATTGGATGCCGGCGATCGCACGGATGGATTGAGTGTTTTAATTCTTGACGATCAGGCGAAACCAAAGCCAGTTGTGACCGCAAAACCAGAAGCGGAAGAAGCGCCGGTCGCACCTGTCACCCCGCCCGTTACCCCGCCAGTTGCGCCATCCACGACAGCGCAGCCGGAAATCAGTATGCGGATGCTGGAAGAGGAAGTTTTCAAACAGGCCGAGAAAACTGAAGCGCAATTGGATGCTAAGCAACAGGGAGAAGAAGAAGTAAAACCCGCCACGGAGAAAGAACAACCCGATATTACCCGGCCATCGCGGGAGCCGCCGTCATCAACGGCAGTACCTGGTGTTGCGCAACGACCAGTCGCACCAGCCAATAAAGAAGCGGACGAATTAATGGCAAAGGCGCGCCAGGCGTTAACTTTCGGTGATAACGACGGAGCAATAGAACTGTTACGACGGGTGATTGCGATGCCTGAAAATGAACATACACAGGATGCGCGAGAGCTCGTGGGTCTGGCAATGGAGCGCAGCAATCAAATCCCCCGCGCCAAGTTTGAATATAAAAAATACCTGAAGATCTACGAAGAAGGGGAAGGACCGATTCGGGTTCGCCAACGACTACAAGCATTACAGGCCCTTGATACGGAACGACCCAAAAAACTTCGTGAATCGAAAAGACGTACTGCGGAAACCTTCACAACCTTCGGTCGATTATCCCAGGCCTTTACCACCCGTTTCCAGCAGCGGGATCCCAAAAATGATGATGATCGGGTTGGCTCCGAAGATATTACGCTGACGCGTCGTATTGACTCCTATTTGTCATTACGCAGTCGTATGCGCACCGAGGATCGTAATATCCAGCTGGTATTTAACGGCAATCATATCTTCGACTTGATCAGCAGCGAGGATACTGAAAGCAGGGTGCAATCGTTTTATCTGGATTATGACGCATTTAAACAGGGCTATTACACAGTCATAGGCCGGCAGCGGGTAAGAAACAGCGGCGTGTTCGGTCGCTTTGATGGCATTATCGGTGGTTATGATTTTATGCCATGGTTCCGTGCCCACGCGTACGTGGGTAAACCTGTTGAACTGTTTGATACACGACCCATTGATAAAAACTTTTGGGGCCTTAAAGTGGATATTGGTCGCCGGAACGATCCCGTCAATATGAATCTCTACATGGTTAACCAGACTTCTGACGGTTATTCCGACCGGCAGGCAGTCGGCTACGGTGTACGCTATGCGGACCGGGAAACCACGGTGTTTGGCTTGCTGGATTATGATTTCCTGTTTGATGCGGTCAACCTGTTGAACTTGCGTTGGGGATGGAAGTACCTGGAAAATTCCAAGTTGAATGTTTCGTATAACTTCCGTCAATTGTTATATCTTACATCTGCGCTCAACAATCAGCCTATTGATACAACTCTTGATACGCTAATTGGCTATATAGGCGAAACAGAGGCTCGCCGGTTGGCGGAAGATCGCACCAATTCCACGTCAACATTTACCATCGGTAACAGCTACCAGTTTGACCGCGATAACCAGCTCAACGTGGATCTCACTATGTTTCAGTCTTCGGGGACCGTTACCCGAAACGATTTGTTCAGACCGCAGAATTGCGAAGCCGATAATGACTTTGCAGATTGTGATTTGATTGGTGTAACCGGTGTTCCAGAAACCGGCCGCCAGTATACCCTGTCTACGCAATGGATCGCCGGGAACCTGTTTGCTCAACGCGACCTGTATGTATTCGGCCTACGATTATCCAGTTTCGATACCTATAATGACGCCACGATATTCACCAATACCCGCCTGCCGGATCTCGACCGCTGGAAATTGCGTCCCAGGCTGACCCTGAGTTACCGCGATTTCAATGAGGAAAGCTCTACGACCGGAACACGTACTTCGATCTTCCCGGCATTAAAAGTGGACTATGCCTGGAAAAAGGAATGGATATTCGACTTTGAACTTGGTGTGGAGTGGGTGAAATACACCGACGAAAGATTCGATGACGAGTTGCGCGAAAATGTGCGCCTCGGCTACAGCTATACATTCTAACTTCAGTATTGATAAACCTTCTGAAGCAGAAACGCCAAATTTTGTAGGTGAATGTTGCTTAACGCAATTCCTTTTCCAGCTGGCCTTTCGGCACCGGCAAATGTAAATCCCTGGCGCCGGCCTGAATCAGTAATCGCTCTACTTTACTGTTGTGTTTCTGTTGCGCAAGATACAATGCGGTTTTCCGGTTGCTGGAAAAAGCATTAACGTCGGCACCATGATTTAATAACAGGTCCACCGCTTCTTCGCTGCCTGCGCGTGCAGCAAACATAATGGCTGTCCAGCCGCTATTGTTTTTCACATTAGTGTCAGCTTTATTTTTTAATAGCAGGGACAACGAAGACATATCTGCGTTATCTGCTGCATGCATTAACGGGGTAAAGCCGGCATCGTTTTTGATTTTTATTGAGGCATTATTCTGTAGCAAAAGACCGGCAATAGCGGGCTTTTTGTTCCTGATGGCAATGTGTAATGCGGTATCGCCCAGAAAATTTTTAATATTGGGATCGCTATTATGTTCGAGCAAAGTCTTGCACATTTCGTTATTGCCCATTTCCGCGGCAACCATGAGTCCCGTTAAACCGCGTTTGTTTTTGCTGTTTGGGTTAGCGCCTCCATTGAGTAGTGCATCCAGTGTCGCAGTTTTTCGGTGTTTCACTGCATAAGTTAACGGAATATCACCCTGTATATTAGCGATACTGGTTGAAGCCCCGTTCTTAACCAGCAATTGAATCACTTTGACGTGACCACGCTCGGTAGCCACCATCAAGGGTGTCATGCCGTTTTCATCCAAAAGATCCAGCTTGGCTTTGTTGGTAAGCAGTACTTTCATCGCTTCTGTGCTATCAAATAACGCAGCAAAATGAAGGGCGGTACGACCAATTTTTTGCCGTGCGTTAATATTCGCGCCAGAATTAATCAGAGTGGATACAACGTCTGCGTGGTTTTTGGCCGCTGCCAGCATTAATGGTGTTTGCTGTAACGGATCAGTAATGTCAGGGTTGGCTTTACCTTCATCGACTAACATGGTGACTGCTTCAGGATGGTTTTGAATCGCCGCCTCAATTAGCGCCGACGAGCCCGCCTTGTCTTTGCCGTTTGCATCAGCACCTTTTTTCACCAGGAATTCAATGGTTTTTGCGTGGCCGTTGTATGCCGCTTCCATGATCGGCGTACGCCCGTGTTTATCCTTGTGGCTTGGATCAGCTCCCAATTCGATTAGATCGCGCACACCGGCAGTTCGACCTTCATTAGCAGCCCACATCAGTAATTCGTTGATGTCGACTGGTTTTTTGCGATCCTTGTTCGATAGTTTGGATTTGTCGATGGTAGAGAAGGAATCGGTCACAGAGTTTTTGATTTTTTCTTTCGCCATTGCCACATCCTGTTTGGCGGCGCGGCGATACCAGTCTTCGGCTTTTTTTGTATCGCGCTCTGTACCCCAACCCTTTTCGTACATGACTCCGAGGTTATATTGGGCCAAAGGATCGCCCTGTTCCGCCGCACGTTGAAACCACATAAATGCCTTGTCGAGATCTTTTTTGACCCCCGATCCTGTTCGATATAACGCACCCAGATGGTATTGCGATTTCGCGTGACCGCGGGAGGCCAGGTCGGTCCAGATCTCGATGGCGTAAGCCAAGTCCCGTTGATTTGCGGCAGCCACGGCTTCCTTGTACTCGTCTTCCACGCTGGCATACGCCATACGCCCAGTGATAATACTGATACCAATGATTACTGCTATGATGAATTGAAAGGCTTTCATGAGGGTAATATCCTGACTAATAATTGCTCTATTTTGTGGGTAACCAAGACCAGGTTTCAATATGCTAAATAGAATTTTGTGGTTTTCATCAACCGGCAGGCCTAACACATGATGTCTAGTTTACACTACATTGGCTGCAGAGGTTTATAGGCTGATTCATTATTATAGCGGTATTATGGAATTTTCGCTTCAATTGCCCTAAGCTTCACAGTTTTACCTTTTTACCTATAATAGCGAGCGCCAATTAATATAAACACTGGATTTTACTTTGACCGGGGAGTGTGCCGGCCAGAGTTAATTATTGAATTACACAATACCTTAATATTCGAGATTGGGATATCCGATGAATCTACATGAGTATCAGGCGAAAAAGTTATTTTCCGAATACGGTATACAAGTGCCCAAGGGAAATATTGCATCGTCAGCTGACGAAGCCAAACAGGTTGCCAAAGAACTGGGGGGAGAGAGCTGGGTAGTCAAAGCGCAAGTTCATGCCGGGGGCCGTGGCAAAGGTGGTGGTGTTAAACGCGTTTCCGGTATCCCGGAGTTGGAGCAAGTCGTGGACCAAATGCTGGGATCACAGCTGGTGACGCATCAGACGGGTCCGGATGGTTTACCGATCAATAAGGTGTTGATTGAATATCTAAGTTCCATTGAAAAGGAATTGTATCTGGGTGCGCTAGTAGATAGGGCCAGTGGCAGAATTGTGTTTATGGCCTCGCCGATGGGTGGCATGGATATCGAAGAGGTCGCGGCAAACCAGCCGGAGCAGATCTTTACCGTGAGTGTGAATCCGATAGTGGGCTTGCAGCCTTACCAATGCCGGCAAATCGCTTTCGGCATCGGTCTTGTGGGATCGCAAGTCAAGCAGCTCACGCAAACCATGAATGGACTGTATCGCCTGTTTGTGGAAAAGGATTTAAGCCTCATTGAAATCAATCCGTTGATCATTACAACTCAGGAAGAGCTGCTTGCCCTGGATGCGAAAATCAATGTGGACGACAATGCGCTGTATCGCCAACCTGAGTTAGCCGATCTTCGGGATCCGACCCAGGAAGATGAACGTGAGTATCGTGCCAAGCAGCACGAATTGAACTACGTCACTTTAAATGGAAACATCGGTTGTATGGTTAATGGTGCCGGCCTGGCGATGGCCACTATGGATTTGATCAAACTGCATGGAGGAGAGCCAGCAAACTTTCTGGATGTTGGTGGGGGAATTACCAGCGAGAGGGTAGTCGAGGCGTTCAAACTGGTTATTTCCGACGAGAACGTTAATGCGATACTCGTGAATATTTTTGGCGGCATCGTACGTTGTGATTTAATCGCTGAAGGTATTATTAAGGCAATGAAGGAAGTTCAGTTATCCATACCGGTGGTCGTGCGACTGGAAGGTACCAACGTTGATCGCGGCCTGCAGTTACTCGATGAGAGCGGTTTGACTGTTATTACCGCCAGTGATTTGTCTGATGCGGCAACCAAAGTGGTGAAAGAAGCAGGGAGGGTTGCCTGATGTCAATTCTTATCGATAAGAAGACCCGGGTTATATGTCAGGGTTTCACTGGCAAGCAGGGGACGTTCCATTCGCAACAAGCCATAGAATATGGTACCAAGATGGTGGGCGGAGTAACGCCCGGAAAAGGTGGTCAAACTCATTTGGGTTTACCGGTTTTTAATACCGTACAGGAAGCCGTGGACCAGGCGGAAGCCAATGCCACCATGATATTTGTTCCCGCCGCCTTTGCCGCTGACAGTATTCTGGAAGCCGCCGATGCAGGTATAAAAGTAATCGTCTGTATCACGGAAGGGATTCCGGTGCTTGATATGGTGAAAGTAAAATCGGCATTGGCCGGTAGTGATGTGCGGCTTATTGGGCCCAATTGTCCGGGAATTATCACGCCGGGTGTCTGCAAAATTGGCATTATGCCCGGTTCTATCCACCAGAAAGGATCAATCGGAATTGTATCACGATCGGGAACGCTGACTTATGAAGCGGTATACCAGACCACACAGAACGGCCTGGGCCAAAGCACATGTGTTGGTATCGGCGGTGACCCAATCCAGGGAACCAGTTTTATTGATACCCTAGAGATGTTTGAAAACGATCGCCAGACGAAAGGCATTATCATGGTGGGTGAAATTGGCGGTTCAGCAGAAGAAGAGGCTGCGGAATACATCAATAAACATGTTCGTAAACCGGTGGTAGCATACATTGCCGGTGTGACTGCGCCGTCGGGTAAACGCATGGGACATGCTGGCGCGATTATCAGTGGCAGCTCGGGAACCGCGCATCATAAATATGCAGCGCTGGATGCTGCCGGTGCCATCCTCGCGCGATCACCGGCCGAAATGGGCAGCAAGATGCTGGAATTTTTTAGTGGCTGAAACATGATTAATAGGCGCACAGTTTTTGCGTTTGTTATAAATTAACTAGTGCCGCTGTTGATGCAATAGAGAGATCATTGCTTGCGTTTAGGTGTTCCTGTTATGCTGCCAGCGCAATCAAGCACGACCCATAGACCCATAGTATTTCTGAGCCACGACAACCGATACTTTAAATAATCGCACTTCTATTCCGCAGACTATGGCAAAGCAATTAAAAATCGCGATGGCCCAACTGAACTTTCTTGTGGGCGATATTGTGGGCAACACCAAAAAAATTGTTGAGGCAGCGAAAAATGCCCGCTTTCATCTGGGAGCCGATGCGATTGTTTTTCCGGAACTGGCGATAACCGGTTATCCGCCGGAAGATCTTGTGTTGCGGCCGCGTTTTCTTGATTTGGCGGATAACGCTATCCACGAGATCAAACGCAGCGTAAAAGATATAGACATCATCGTTGGTTATCCCGCCGAGACCGCTGCCGGTATTTACAATGCAGTAGCCTGGATCCGTAATGGCGAAGTGCTTACTACTTATTACAAGCAAGAAATACCCAACTATGGTGTGTTTGATGAAAAGCGGTATTTTTTATCAGGCGAGGAAACCTGCGTTGTAGATATTAAAAGTATTCCGGTTGGCTTGACAATTTGTGAGGATATCTGGTTTCCCGGCTCGGTTGCACAGGCCGCCAGGGCCGGTGCGCGACTGATCATCAATCTTAATGCTTCCCCCTATCATATGAATAAAACCCGGGAGCGCGTCGAGGTGTTGCAGCAACGGGTTAAAGAAAATCCTATGCCGATTGTGTATGTCAATCTGGTAGGCGGTCAGGATGAATTGGTGTTTGACGGAGAATCATTTGTCATTGATGCCGCTGGCAAGGTGTGCAACCGGGCGCCGGCCTTTGAAGAGGGCGTTTATATCGCTGAGTTCAATATTGACGATAATAATAACCTTCAACCTGTACCAACGAAAGTCATCCAGCCGCGCTCCGAAGTGGAAACTGTCTATCAGGCACTGGTGGTAGGCGTGCGTGACTACATCGAAAAGAATCGTTTCCCGGGCGTCATTCTTGGGCTATCAGGTGGTATCGATTCCGCGCTGACACTGGCGGTTGCCGTTGATGCCGTTGGCGCCGATCGCGTAGAAGCGGTGATGATGCCTTCGCGCTATACATCCCAAATGAGTCTGGAAGATGCCAAGAAAGAAGCACAAAATTTTGGTGTGCGTTATCACGAATTGTCCATCGAACCGGTGTTCCAGGCGATGATGGATGTGCTGCGTGAGGATTTTGCCGGCAAAGAGCCGGATACTACCGAAGAGAATATTCAGGCCCGCTGTCGTGGCATGATATTAATGGCTTTGTCTAATAAGTCGCGCAAGATAGTCTTAACCACTGGCAACAAAAGTGAACTGGCTGTGGGTTATGCCACGTTGTATGGCGACATGGCGGGGGGGTTTAATGCCTTGAAAGACGTCCCCAAAACCCTGGTCTATCGCCTCGCGGAATATCGTAATACCTTGTCACCTGCCATACCACAACGTGTTATCCATCGTGCGCCGTCAGCCGAACTGGCGCCGGACCAGAAAGACTCCGACAGTTTACCGGACTATGGGGAACTGGATGGTATTCTTGAGTTATATGTCGAACAAGACAAGTCCATCGGGGAGATTGTCAGCGAAGGATTCGATCGCAGTGTAGTGGAACGCGTCATCAAGATGGTGGATTTAAACGAGTATAAGCGCCGTCAGGCAGCACCAGGCGTGCGAATCACGAAACGCGCTTTTGGCCGGGACCGGCGCTATCCAATCACCTCGGGATTCAAGAGCTTTTCCTGACCGTTTGTTTAGTGTTTGTTTATAAAGTATTCAGGTTGACGCGATGGTTTTGTCCCCTCAACCCATCAATGCATAACAAAAACAGGTAAAGTTGCTAATCAATAAGCGGGAAAACTATTCGCTCCATTTATTAAATCGTTATAATAAACCCGGTGGCCAGGGAATCAGTCTGGTAAAGCGATCTGTAATCAGGATAACTGTCACTCAAGAAGCTGGGCTGATATCCAGTAAAACGCGACAATACGAGGATCACAATGAAAAAAATCGAAGCCATAATCAAACCCTTTAAACTGGATGATGTGCGCGAGGCGTTGTCCGAACTTGGCATTATGGGAATGACAGCAACAGAAGTGAAGGGATTTGGCCGGCAAAAAGGCCATACCGAATTATACCGGGGCGCGGAATACGTGGTGGATTTTCTGCCCAAAGTAAAAATTGAAACGGTCGTGGCGGACGATCAGGTCGAGCGTTGTGTAGAAGTGATTACCGAGGCGGCTCGCACAGGAAAAATCGGTGACGGTAAAATCTTTATTAGCCCGGTGGAGCGCGCGATTCGGATTCGCACAGGGGAAACTGACAACGACGCTTTGTAGCGCTGGACTTCTGCTCAGACGCTTTTATGAATACGCGCTGATCTTTACCAATTGAATTTGTGATTGTGAAAGTTCAGTGCGTTTTTTATTGCGGAGGTAAATTATCGCTTATCAGTCTTCGGAATTTTCTGGTTTTATTTGCGGATTGTAATCGGGAAAGTTTAACTGCAGAACTTTTTGTGTATCACTAGCCAGGTCATGCATTTGCAGCTCTGAATAAGCCTCGGATAGCAACGCTAACGCGTCCGGGATCGCCGGGGTCTGTGGATAGTTTTCCACGACATATTTGGCGCGGTTTACCGCAGCAACATATGCTCCTCGTTTCATGTAATAACTGGCAATCAATACTTCATGTTTGGCCAGGATGTTGCGCTGATACTTCATGCGTTCTACGGCATCCGGTACATATTTACTATCAGGAAATTTCTTTGCCAGTTCGGCGAAATAGTTGAAGGAGTCGCGCGTGGAACTCGGGTCTCGTTCCGCCGGGTCTTGTGGTGCCAGCAGGTCAAAAGGAGTGTCGTTCTTATGATAGGCGGCCAGTCCACGGATATAGTATGCGTAATCTACATTGGGGTGGCTCGGTTGCAATTTGATGAATCGATCAGCTGCCGCGATTGCCGAATCATACTCTTTATACTTGTAGTATGCGTAGGCGGTTTCCAGTTGTGCCTGTTCGGCTAACTTGCCAAACGGGTAACGGGCTTCAATGGTTTCCAGGTATTCGATCGCTAATTCGTAGTCGCCGGCGTTAATCTCCTTTTTTGCAGATTCATAAAGCTTTTCCGCAGACCAGCTTTTATGTGGTTCTTCATCGCTGTCGCCCGTAGAGGAACAGCCCGTCACCTGAGTCATGATGATGAGCATGATGATGATGAAAATTGCCAATGGTGCGGATTTGTATGCTGTACCTGAGGCCAGTGGTGAAGAATATTTTAATTTCTGCATTAGTTAACTGCCTGAATTCCAAACTCTTTAAAAAGCTATCAAATTGAGTGAATATTTTACGATAATCACTGGTTATCGATTAATGGTATACTTTGCGCGCGGTTAAAAACAGACCGTAGTCACGTCACCATAATCCAATTTGTTGATTTCCGATACAGGAGTTTTCCCATCGAAGAACAACTTACCGCCATTATACCAGATAGTATGGCCGGCAAACGTGTAGACCAGGCATTGGCGGAATTATTCCCTGATTTTTCACGTTCCCGTCTGCAAAAATGGATGAAAGACGGATGTGCTCTGGTGGATGGCAAAAAATGGCGACCCAAAGATCCTGTGATTGGCGGCGAAGTAGTGGAGTTGCTGGTTATCGTGGACGATGAAACACACTGGAAAGCTGAACCCGTCAGTCTCGATATCGTTTATGAGGATGAGCAGATTATTGTGATAAACAAACCTGCCGGACTGGTTGTTCATCCGGGTGCCGGAAATAGTCATGGAACCCTGAGCAATGGTTTGTTGCATCATAATCCCAAAAATGCATCACTGCCCAGAGCGGGTATCGTGCATCGGCTCGATAAAGATACCAGTGGTTTGCTGGTGGCGGCGAAAACTCTCGTGGCGCATACTAGCCTGGTGGCACAGCTGCAGGCCCGTGAGGTGAAGCGGGAATACCTGGCGTTATGCAATGATGTTATGACTGCAGGTGGTACTGTTGACGAGCCCATCGGCCGGCATCCAACAAATCGTTTGCGCATGGCGGTGCGCGACAACGGTAAACCGGCTATTACCCACTATCGCGTGGAGCAACGTTTTCGTGCCCATACCCTGATACGTGTCAATCTGGAAACCGGCAGAACCCATCAAATTCGCGTGCACATGGCATACATTGGTTACCCTCTGGTGGGAGACGTCGTGTACGGTGGCCGCCTGAAAATCCCGGCCGCCAGCAGTGAAGCCTTTGCCAATGCGCTGCGCAATTTCAAGCGTCAGGCTCTGCATGCCACCAGTCTTGGTTTGCAGCATCCGAGCAGCGGTGAATGGGTGGAGTGGCAGGTTGACATGCCCAGTGATATGCAGGAGCTGGTCCGCCTGGCAGAACAGGATTTACAGCAACAGGGATGATAAAATCATTCCGCGTTAATTCCGGAACAATTAAAGTAATCGATATGTCTATGCATCAAATACACGACTGGATCATACCGGAATGGCCTGCGCCATCACATGTTCGCGCCTGTACCACAACCCGAATCGGCGGATTTAGTTCGGGTGTGTTTACATCCATGAACCTTGGCGACCGCACCGAAGATAATATTGTGTCAATTGCGAAGAATCGGAATTATCTCAATTCAGCATTACAATTACCCGCCGAACCGACCTGGCTATTTCAGACGCACGGTAACAGGGTTGTCCGCCTGTATGATGATACCGCTGCCAACCAGGAGGCGGATGCCAGCTACACGACCATCGCGAACAAAGTCTGCGCCGTGCTTACAGCGGATTGTTTGCCGGTTCTGTTGTGCGCCAGGGATGGTTCCGCAGTCGCGGCCGTTCATGCCGGCTGGCGCGGTCTGGCAAATTCCATCGTAGATAACACGATTAGTACTCTATTGCATTTCGCGAAGTGTAAACCGGAGAATCTGATTGCCTGGCTGGGGCCGGCTATTGGTTCTGCGGTATTTGAAGTGGGCGATGATGTCCGGGAGGCGTTTATTAAAGTGTTGCCTCACGCAAGCATGGCATTTAGACCGGTTACTGAAGGTAAATGGCTGGCCGATATTTATCTATTGGCGCGCCAGCGCCTGGAACGCATGGGAGTAACGGAAATATTTGGCGGTGGCTATTGCACAGCGCTTCAGTACGAAAAGTTTTACTCTTACCGACGCGATAAAGAAACTGGCAGGATGGCCACATTAATCTGGATTGAGGGTAGTGAGGCTGCGTGAAAACGCATACTGGAATGTTTTCTTTTTCAATTTTCTATGAAAAATTTTCTGACCTAAAGTGAGGTCGTAATGGCTAATAAGTGGTATATGCTGACAGTCGTCGGCAAAGACAAGCCGGGTATTGTGGCGAGCATCAGTGAAGCACTGTTTGCTGCCGGCTGTAATTTCGGTGAAGCGTCAATGAGTCGCCTGGGTGGTAACTTTACCATTATGTTAATGGTGCAATATGAAGGCGCCACCCAGGATTTGGAAGATATCGTTGCACCCATCGCTAATCAGTTGAGTTTGCGTTGTCATGTTGATGCCATTGAAGGCCAATTGCATGCCCATCGGGAACCGGATGTTCGCATCAGTGTGTACGGCGCGGATCGCACCGGCATTGTGGCGCACATTACCAGTACACTGGCGAAGGCTGGATTGGATATCTATGACCTGGAGTCCGATGTGGGAGGCAGTGATACGAAACCGGTATATATCATGTATATCGAAGGTCACGCGATGAATGGTGTCGATGCGCTAAGGCAAGCTTTGTCCGCAGACGAAACACCGGGTATCGAAACCCACCTGGAAGAAATCGACACCATTATTGGTTAAGTTGGCATGGCGATCCTTGATGTATTAACCATTCCTGATCCGCGCTTGAAGCAGGAGTCACAACCGGTAGAGCAGTTTGATTCCAGTTTGCGTGATTTCGTCAATGACCTGGAAGAGACCATGCGTATTAGTCCCGGCGGTGTGGGTATCGCGGCACCCCAGGTTGCCAGGTTCGATTGTATCGTCATTGTTGATGTTTCCTGTAAACCGAAAATAAAAAGTCATGGTCGCCTGGTGCTAATCAATCCGGAAATCATTGAATGGCAGGGCATGGAAAAGGGCAGGGAAGGATGTATGTCAGTGCCCGATTATACGGGTAATGTGATTCGCGCAAAAACCATTAAATTAAAAGCCTATGATGAATTTGGTGCGTTGCACCAGTATGATTGCGAGGGTTACGAAGCCCGTGCCATCCAGCACGAGGTGGATCACCTCGAAGGCATTCTGTTTCTAGATCGCCTGGTAAGTCGTCGAACAGATTTGTTTGAGCGTAAGGTATACCAGGAAAACTCGCCGTCTAAATCCAAATAGCAGCAGAGTTGGTGAATTATCCCGGTTGCCTAAGCAGCGGCTGCAAGTGTTTCCAGACATTATCCAGCATCAGTGATTGCGCTTCTTCCTTAGGGTGAATTCCGTCAACCTGCATAAGGTTTTCCCTGGTCGCAATACCTGCCAATAAAAACGGTACCGCCGGGATATTATTGTCGTTCGCGAGGTCCACATACATTTGAGAGAAGGCGTCTGTATAGAATTGGCCATAATTGGGTGGCAAGCGCATGCCGATTAACAAAATATCGGCGTGAGATTGGCTGCTTTTCGAAATCATCGTTTGCAGGTTGCTTTTAATCAGGTCGATACCAAGACCGCGCAAACCATCGTTGCCGCCCAATTCGAGGATCACCAATTGTGGCTGGTATTTTGAAAGTAATTTGGGCAGGCGTTGCAGGCCACCCTGAGTGGTTTCGCCGGAAATACTGGCGTTAACGACACGATAGTCATAGTTGCTGTGTGATAGTTTTTGTTCCAGCAGGGAAACCCAGCCGTTGGATTGGTCAATACCAAACGAAGCACTTAAACTATCACCGAGCACCAGAATCACCGGAGTGTCCGATGTGGCAGCTTGTACGGCAAAGGCCGGATAGAGCGACAGTAGCGTAAGCCAGAAAAATACAAACAAGCAGGATAATTTTTTCATGTCTGTTGACAATGCGGATTCAGTATTAAAAGTTGCCAGTTTAACCAAGCAGGTGGCCAGCCTCAGTTTAGACAGTGATGAACCGCTGGTGATCCTTGATGATATCAGTTTTTCCATTAACAGTGGTGAAACTGTCGCCGTAGTGGGGCCCTCCGGTTCAGGCAAATCGACATTGCTGGGGCTATTAGCGGGTCTTGATACACCGAGCAGCGGTAAAGTATTTTTTGATGAACAGGATATTTTTGCGCTTAATGAGGACGGACGTGCATCACTGCGGGCGCAAAAACTCGGTTTTGTATTTCAGTCATTCCAATTACTCCCTGCATTAACCACCCTGGAAAACGTCATGCTGCCCATGGAAATTATTGGCCGGCAGGATGCGGAGCAGGCGGCGCGCAATGTATTGCAGCGGGTGGGATTACAACAACGCTTACAGCACTATCCGCATCAGCTGTCTGGCGGAGAACAACAACGGGTGGCTATTGCACGCGCATTTGCGCCGCGGCCAAAAATTCTGCTGGCCGATGAACCTACCGGCAACCTGGATACCCGCACTGGCCAGCAAATCATCGACCTGTTATTTGAACTCAATGCCGAGCAGAACACCACCCTGGTGTTGGTGACCCACGATCATGCGTTGGCGGAAAAGTGTCGCCGAGTATTGCAAATCGAAGCGGGCCGCTTGCTCTGAGATGAATATGTCCAAGTGAGGTCATTCCATGTACGCGCATATTAACAAACTGGCTTTGCGCTTAATGCGCCGGGACTGGCGCGCCGGTGAGCTGCGCGTATTGGCGATTGCCCTGGTTATCGCCGTAACCTGTGTGACTTCTGTAGTATTTTTTACCGACCGCATTGCGCAGGCGCTGGACTTGCAAGCCAGTGAATTGCTGGCCGCGGATCTGCGTGTGGTCTCAGATCGCAGCGTGAAACCGGAATACCTGCAGGCGGCAAAGGAGCGCCAGCTCGAGACCGCGCAAACTGTCAGCTTTCGCAGCATGGTGTTGAATCCCGGTGGTGCCAGCCAGCTTGCGGAGATCAAGGCGGTTAACGAAAATTATCCGTTGCGGGGTGCGTTAAAAATCTCCCGTCAGGCCTTTGATGCTGGCGAAATCGCGGACCAGGTTCCAGCAGCCGGTGAAGTTTGGATTGAGCCGCGCATGGTGAATCAGCTCAATGTCTCACCCGGCGATGACATCGTGCTGGGTTCCAGGACATTCAGGATCGCGGCGTTTTTACGCTATGAACCGGATCGCAGTGGCGACCTGTTCAGCATTGCGCCGCGCGTATTAATGAATATTAAGGATTTGCCCGAGACCGGCCTGATACAGGAAGGTAGTCGAATGCGATATCGGTTATTGGTGGCAGGTGAAAAAGCGAACGTTCGACAGTTTCGTTCATGGGTGGAAAAACAATTACAGATTGGTGAACAGGTAGAGGATGTGCGTGATGCGCGGCAGGAGGTGCGAATTGCCCTGCAGCGTGGCCAACAATTCCTGGGTTTGTCAGCCATCATTAGTGTGGTGCTGGCATTTGTTGCGGTGGCGATGGCTGCACAACGCTATGCGGAAAGGCATTTGAATACCTGTGCGATACTGCGTTGCGTGGGTGCTCATCAATCCCACATCGCACGCATATTTTTGGTCCAGCTGCTTGTGCTGGGCATCGTAGCCAGTACGATTGGCTGTGTGATTGGGTATTTGGCTCACATAGTGCTGTACCAAATTGCCGGCAGTCTGATTCTCGTTAACTTGCCGCCACCTTCTTTATGGCCATTGCTCAGTGGATTTGCTGTGGGTCTACTGGGTCTGGTGGGATTTGCCTTGCCCCCCATCTGGCGTCTACGCAATGTACCCACGCTGAGTGTGTTGCGGCGTGAACTGGGTAACTTGAGGTCGGTCACGCTGACGTCGTACTTATTTGGTGTTATTACACTTGCGCTGTTGGTGTTATGGCAGTCCGGTAATTTGAAACTGGGTTCCAGTGTATTGGGCGGTGTTCTACTGACTTCGCTGATCCTCGCGTTGTTCGCGTTTGGCCTCGTGGTGTTTTTGAAACGCATTTTGCCGCGTTTGCATGTGGAGTGGCGCTTTGCGATCGCCAATATAACGCGGCGTAGAGTCACCAGTATTGTGCAGGTGGTGGCGTTCGGCATCGGCATAATGGTATTGCTGCTGTTGACGATGGTACGCGGCGATCTGCTGGAATCCTGGCAAAACAGTTTGCCGCCCGATGCGTCCAACCGGTTTGTTATCAATATTCAGCCGGACCAACTGGAAAGCATACAGGCATTTTTTCATAAGCAGGGCTTGAGCCAGACCCGCCTGTATCCAATGGTTAGAGGCAGGTTGGTGAAAATAAATGGTACGGATCTGCAAACGGACGAGTTTGATGATGAAAGAGCAAAACGTCTGGCAACCCGCGAGTTTAATTTGTCCTGGGCCAGGGAAATGCAGGTCGATAACAAAATTGTTAAAGGTGATTGGTGGTCCGGAGTGGGATTCGATCGGCAGCAGTTTTCCGTGGAAGAAGGTATTGCACAGACCCTGAATCTGAAACTCGGTGATGTGCTAACCTATCAGATTGCGGGGGAAGAAGTATCCGGCGAAGTGACCAGCTTGCGTAGCGTGCAGTGGGATACATTCCGGGCTAATTTCTTTGTGTTGGCCCCGCCCGGATTACTGGACGATTACCCGGCTAGTTACATCACCAGTTTTTATTTGCCCGCTGATCGTGCTGCATTACTGGATGAACTGGTGCGTGAGTTTCCCAATCTGACGATTATTGATATTTCGGTCATCATGAACCAGGTGCGCGGCATCATGTCGCGTATTACCCTGACGGTGGAGTATGTGTTTATCTTCACTTTGTTGGCAGGGCTAACAGTAATGTACGCCGCTATTCAATCTACCCTGGACCAGCGTATTCGGGAAAACGCCATATTACGCGCGATTGGCGCAAGTCGCAGCCGGCTGTTGCACGGGCTGGCCGCTGAATTTGCCGTTATGGGATTGCTGGCCGGCTTGCTTGCGGCTTTTTGTGCATCTGCCGCCGGGTTCGTTCTGGCAGAGCAGGTCTTTGAGCTTGAATACCAGTTCAATTTGTCACTTTGGTTGATTGGTATAGTGGGTGGAATGCTGGGTGTTGGTATTGCCGGTGTCCTGGGGACGCGTCATGTGCTGGCCAGGCCGCCGCTGTCGATTATAAAAAATATTTAGATGAAATGGTTTTCATCTTCGGTGCTATATAAAAAGCCAACGCCAAGCTAATTACAGGTTATTGACTCCAAAACCATTTTCTACAATCCTTCCTCAGGCCCAAAAGATCTTACTGATAAGCCTGTTCATCTTGTCTTTTACCTTTCGCTAAAGCACTGATTGCCCTGGCCGAAAATACTCTTTAGGGGTAGAGAAATAGCTATCATGCCATGATTTGTCAATTGTCAGATTTAACTAATAACAATGCAGAAGTATCAATACAGTTCTAAATTCATTCTGGTTTCGGGTTTCGCATTTGTCATTCTCATTATGAGCGCGCTGACAATTACCTGGGCGATTCATGTTTTCGAAAGTAAGGAGAACATTAAGGTCATTTTTGGTGAGCAAAAGCAGTCCCGCTTGCTGGTGTCCATGCGCGATGCCGCGAGGCAGCGGGCGATCTATTTACATCGTATGGCTACCATGAAAGATGTGTTTGATCGTGATGAGGAATATATGAAATTCAATGAGGCGGCCAGTGAATTTGTCACTGCCCGTGACGAATTGTTGAGTATGGAAAAAGAAGCCAGCCAGGAAGTGCTGATCTGGAATAAGGCGCGTCCGCATATCATTAACGGCCAGTCTGCGCAGCTGGAGACGGCAGAATTAATTTTGCAGGATCGGGGTGCTGAAGCCAACGGATTATTACTGGAAAAAGTTATCCCTATTCAGAATAAGGTTAACGAAACTTTGTCGGCGATGTTTGGTGTGCAAAAAGATACGGCCTTACAGGCCTATGAAGCGGCGATCAAAAGAAATGAAAAGATTTACTGGATCGCGATTTTATCTGGTAGCAGTGCCGTATTGCTGACGATTGTTATCGCCACTATCGTGATACGGCGTACCCGTTATGCTGAAGCGTCTCTGGATGAAGCGCGCGTTGCGGCGCAAACTGCAACAGAAATGAAGTCGCAATTTCTTGCTAATATGAGCCACGAAATACGTACGCCCCTGACGGCGGTAATCGGCTATGCGGATAACTTGCTGGATAAAGGTGTGTCAGACGATGAACGTCAGCATGGTGCCACACGCATTCTGAATAATGGCAAGCATTTATTACATATCATTAACGACATTCTTGATATTTCAAAAATCGAAGCTGGGCAGCTATCCATTGAAAAGTTGTCTGTTGCGCAGATGCAATTGATGGCTGACATCGATACTCTGATTGGAGGATCAATTAGAGACAAGGGCCTGAGTTTTCAGATTAACTATCAATTCCCTGTGCCGGAAATAATTGATACTGATCCAACGCGTTTAAAACAAATTCTGCTCAACCTGTTGGGAAATGCCCTGAAATTCACCGAGCAGGGTAATATCGTGTTGAGCGCCAGTTATAATTCCCATACCCGACAAATGATTTATGAAGTTGCGGATTCTGGTCTCGGTATGGATGAAGAAGAGCAATCGCGGTTGTTTAAGCCGTTTACACAGGCGGATGCCTCGACGACGCGCAAGTTTGGCGGTACGGGGTTGGGGTTATATATATCCCGTCAGCTGGCCCACATGCTGGGTGGCGACCTGATTTGTGAGAGTGAAAAAGGGGAGGGCAGCCGGTTTTTTGCTACCGTGGATGCCGGAAATAACGCTGATCAATGCCTCATTAACGCTTTTGACACCGATCCGCGGTATCACGCTCACCGAGAACGCGGCGCCGTGCCGTCGCTGCAGGGCAAGGTGCTGCTGGCGGAAGACAATCCTGACAATCAGCGTTTGATATCCATGTATATACGCAATAGCGGGGCTTCTGTGGTTGTGGTGAGTAATGGCAAAGAAGCGGTGGAACATGCTATAGCCGATGATTTTGATCTGGTGATGATGGATATGCAGATGCCGGTTATGGGTGGCGCGGAAGCGGTGCAATGGTTGCGGCAGATCGGCAATCAAACACCCATTGCTATGCTAACGGCGAATGCAATGAAAGAGGAAAAAGATCGTTGTACCAGGTTAGGCGCCAACGAATTTCTCACCAAACCTGTGGATAAACAGGGGTTCTATATGGTGCTGGAAAAATATCTTGAAGGTTCCGGTCAGCACAGAATTAAACCTGTTGTCGATTACGATACCGAGTTGGCGCAACTGGTGGATAATTTCATTGAGTCATTACCAGAGCATGCGGAAAATTTACAGACCGCAGTGGAAGAGCAAAACTGGGAGCAACTGCAGCTGCTTGTCCATCAACTCAAAGGTATGGGCGGTAGTTTTGGTTTTTCTGAAATTACTGATTGGTCAGAGCGCATCGAATCGTATCTCAAAGCCAATGCGATTGCGGCAGTGGTGAGCGAACTGGATGGATTGCTGGCATACATCGATCAGGTTGTTGAGGAACATGTGCCAGCGGCTAACGCAAGAAAACTGGGTGCCTAACTTTGGATGGGAGCTATGGATAAAATAAAAGTCTTGGTTGCAGATGATGTGAAAGTCATGCGTTCATTGCTGAAAAGCAATCTCTCGGCGTTTGATGTGGATATTGTCTCAGAGGTCGATAACGGCGATCAGGTGCTGGATCTGGTTCGCACGCTTGCGCCGGATATTGTTTTTCTGGATATCAGCATGCCGGGTAAAAGCGGACTGGATGTTTTGCAGGAATTGAAAGCGGAATTTGCCGACATTTTTGTAGCCATGATCAGCGGACACAATACGTTTGAGAACATCAAGCGCTCGATGGAACTGGGAGCAGACGGGTTTGTCATTAAACCCTATACGGCCATTAAGATCAGGGAAATGATTGATAAGTATCGTAGTGGTTCGCGGGGCTCTTTTCTGATCTAAGGAGGGCGGTATATCAAAAGTCACTACCTGGATTTTTTGGGGTCGTCTGGTAGTGGAGGTACAACATTGGTATCAGAGCGGTAGATCAGTGTTTCGCTTTCTTCGCCTTCCCTGGGCGGTTCGTTGGTGTAGTACCAGTTGCCCTGGGCGTCTTTTCTTTTATAAATCACCGATTCATTCAGGTTGTCAACTGTGCCATCCAGTACCTTGGGTAATTTATCCAGCGTTGATTTCGAGGACGTGGCGGCCTTTTTAATATCATCGATATTTAACGGATCCATATCCTGTTGCACCATATAAATGGCAAAGGCTGCGATACCAAGTAGTGCGATAGCCAGAAAAAACTTGATGAGTGCTCTCATGCGTGTTTAGAAGGTTTTGTTATTCCAGCCCCACATATGTCGTTCAGGTCCGGAAAATTCGACATAGATACGCTCAGCCGCGATTCCGAGTTCCTTGTTGATAAAGCCACACAACAATCGCGAAAAGTCCGTAGTCGCAGTTTCCGGCAAGCCCAGGCTTGTTAATTGCAAATATGCCGTTGGGTCGGTTGTGCCAGCGAACATCATAGGGCTGGCATCCTGGATCGCAACCATCACATAGTTTTCTGACTTGCCGAGCATAGCCGAAACGGTCTGCGACGCCTTTTGCAGAAATTCTGTTGTCTGGTCTTTGCTAAGATTCTGGTTGGTCTGGATTGATAGATATGGCATTGTGCTTCCCTTTTCCCTAAGTGCCAAATGACGCCGTCACAATTTGCTGAGGCATCGTTGATGGTGACCAGCGGCTTGTTCTAATAGATCAAACGCAACGTCTGTCGCACCGTGCACTGGGAAATCAGAGAAAAGACCACCGGGGACACCCGTGGGTAAGCTTTGTGAATTAACCCGCAGCCTGCTGCTTGGCAGGTTCGTCATTGTCGACTTCTGTGATTTTCAGGTGGTTCATATCCACCCAGCGCATAATATAGGCAAACATTTCCGGGTATGTGTCTTTCAGATGCGGATCAACAGATACGCATTTGATGCCATTCACGGTCAACGGTTGCAGCAGGGGAGAGTACTGGATTCGATGATCCCTTCCGAACGTTGACAGGGCACCACTCATCCTTTCGGCCCAGTCACTAGGGCGAAATTTTCTTCCGTTCTCGGTTACACCTTCAATAATGATTCTTTTCACGGCTTTAGACGCTATTCCCAACATAGACGCCGCCCTCTTGATGTCCAGCTTTGGCAGGATCTATCCTTGATTTAGTAGATTTGCCCCCGCTGCTGCCTGTCGAAAGGGATGCGCCAAAATTAACTTTGACTCTTCGATCTCCAGTTCTGTTACCGGAATCGTGGTTATTACCAGTCGACTGATTGGAGATAGAAACTGAAAAAAAATTCCCGGCTGGCGCGACAATTTTGCAGCGAACAATTACGAATAGGCGTAATTTTATCACTGGAAAGCGATGCTTGTATATGGCCAGCGCTCTGACCACCTTATCGGACTAAGCGCACAAGTCTTGAACGAAAACTTCAATTTTTAAAAAAGCCGGTTGGCTGTTTTGCTTATTGTTACAAATTCAAATAGCGAAACTGTTTTATATCCGTCGTCTGGATTTAGTGCATGGATATTTTCGGATTCGTACGCTGGGATTGGCAAATCGGTACCTTTGAAAACCCGGATAGTAGAACATCGACTTAACGGGCACCTGGAAATGTTTGTTGAGTTGTTCCAGCTATCGTGGCTTGTTGTATTTTTAGCCTTAAATGCTTGACGAAATGGGCACTTACCAGTACTTTTGCAGGTTCACGTCAGATAACGTGAAATGGCGTATTTTCAGAGGGTGTATGCAAACGAACACGAGAGGGAAGCTAGCGCTGAATCGTCAAGCGGTCGTCAGTGATCGTTAGAATCGTTTCCTGGTGGAGGAAACGGTCAAGGTCGATTTTCCTTGCTCGTGCAGTTTGTATACACCCTCTTTCGTTTCAAATGAAAGTTTTAACCGAGCAACGTTTTGACAAAGCAACCTATTGTATAACTATTAACGTAGGCGATTAATCGTGAAGCTAAGTGGCGGTGAAATTCTGGTTCAATTCCTCCATGACGAGGGCGTGGAATACATCTTTGGATATCCTGGCGGTGCTGTATTGCACATTTATGATGCGATCTATCAGCAGGAAGATGTTAAACATATCCTGGTACGGCACGAACAGGGTGCCACCCATGCTGCAGACGGCTATGCCAGGGCGACCGGCAAGCCAGGCGTGGTACTGGTCACCTCAGGACCCGGCGCCACCAACGCTGTGACCGGAATTGCTACTGCTTATATGGATTCCATTCCCATGGTTGTCGTCACCGGGCAGGTAGCAACACAGTACATCGGTAGCGATGCGTTTCAGGAAGTTGATTCCGTAGGAATCACTCGACCTTGCGTAAAGCACAACTTTCTGGTCAAACGAGTGGAAGATCTGGCTATTACCCTGAAAAAAGCGTTTTATGTGGCCACGACCGGGCGTCCAGGCCCCGTTGTGGTGGATATTCCCAAAGATGTGACAACGCCAAGCATCAAAATTGACTACGAGTATCCGCAGTCGGTCAGCATGCGTTCTTACAATCCGGTGGAAAAAGGCCATCCGAAACAGATCAAACAGGCGATTGACATTATTCTGTCTGCAAAACAGCCCATGATCTATTCAGGTGGCGGTGTAGTGCTCAGCAACGCGTCGGATGAACTCATAGAATTTACCCGTTTCCTGGGTTATCCGATTACCAATACTTTAATGGGGCTGGGTGCTTATCCTGCCACTGATCCGCAATTTGTCGGCATGCTGGGTATGCATGGTACTTATGAGGCCAATATGGCGATGCACGACTCTGACGTGTTGATCGCGATCGGCGCCCGGTTCGACGACCGGGTTACCGGCGATACGGAGAAATTCTGTCCGGATGCCAAGATAATTCATATTGATATTGACCCATCCTCCATCTCCAAGAACGTGAAGGTTCATGTACCCATCGTTGGCAACGTAAAAACAGTATTGTCAGATTTTAACGGGATGTTAAAAGAAAGGAATATCAAGCCTGACAAAGAGGCAATAGACAAATGGTGGGGGCAAATCAAAGAATGGCAGAAAGAAGATTGCCTGCAGTACGATCGCACCAGCAACCTCATTAAGCCTCAGTATGTACTGGAAAAGCTATATGAGATTACTAAGGGTGAAGCTTATGTGACATCTGACGTTGGGCAACACCAGATGTTTGCCGCTCAGTTTTATAAATTTGATAAACCACGGCGTTGGATCAATTCCGGTGGTTTGGGTACCATGGGTTTTGGTTTGCCGGCCGCGATGGGCGTGCAACTGGCCTTTCCCGATGCGCAGGTCGCCTGTATAACTGGCGAAGGCAGTATTCAGATGTGTATTCAGGAGCTATCTACCTGTATGCAATATTCCTTGCCCATTAAGATTATCAGCCTCAACAACCGCTATCTGGGTATGGTGCGGCAGTGGCAGGAGTTTATATACGAGAGCCGTTATTCCCATTCTTATATGGATGCGTTGCCGGATTTTGTTAAATTGGCGGACGCCTATGGTCACGTGGGTATTCGGATTACTGACCCTAAAGAAGTGGAATCGGCATTACAGGATGCATTTGGTAAATACAAGGATCGCACGGTGTTCCTGGATTTTGTGACAGATCAGTCGGAGAATGTTTATCCCATGATTAAAACGGGTCAGGGACATCATGAAATGTTTCTGGCATCGCAACGCGGCAGAGGATTGGCATAGATGCGTCACATAATATCCATATTGCTAGAAAACGAAGCGGGTGCGTTGTCTCGGGTCGCAGGTTTGTTTTCCGCGCGTGGTTATAATATCGAATCACTCACGGTCGCGCCTACTGAAGATCAGACAATGTCCAGAATTACCCTGGTAACCCGCGGCTCCGATGAAATCATCGAGCAGATTACCAAGCAACTGAACAAGCTGGTCGATGTTGTTAAACTCATTGACTTGACAGAAGGCGACCACATCGAACGCGAAATGATGATGATCAAAACGCGGGTAACTGGCGATGACCGGGATGAAGTCAAGCGTCTGGCGGAAATCTTCCGCGGCCGTATCATCGATGTGACCGATACCACGTATACCGTAGAGTTGACCGGCAGCGCTAGCAAATTGGACGCTTTTATCAAGGCCTTAAATGTACCGATACTGGAAACTGTGCGTTCCGGTGTGGCTGGAATTGCGCGCGGGGAAAAATCGCTGCACGCCTGACAACGTACTTATTCCGCACTTTCAGGCAATTAGAATAATTAATCACATTTAGAAACAGGAGAAGAATTAACGTCATGAACATCTATTACGACAAAGACTGTGACCTATCCATTATAAAAAGTAAAAAGGTTGCGATTATTGGTTATGGTTCGCAAGGGCACGCACACGCTAACAACTTAAAAGATTCCGGTGTTGATGTCGTGGTTGGACTGCGCCCCGGTTCCTCATCAGTCGCCAAGGCGGAAAACAGTGGATTAACTGTTAAGGATATCCCTGAAGCAGTGCAGGGTGCTGACGTTGTAATGATCCTGGCGCCCGACGAACATCAGGCAAGACTGTATCGTGATCATGTTGCGCCTAATATTAAGGAAAATGCCACGCTGTGCTTTGCGCATGGTTTTAACATTCATTTTGGTCAAGTTGAACCACGTGCCGATCTCGACGTGATTATGATTGCACCAAAAGGGCCGGGACATCTGGTGCGTTCAACCTATACACAAGGTGGTGGTGTACCCAGTCTGATCGCCATTTATCAGGATGCTTCCGGTCATGCAAAAGAAACCGCGCTATCTTATGCTTCAGCCAATGGCGGCGGTCGTGCAGGGATTATTGAAACCACTTTTCGTGATGAAACTGAAACGGACCTGTTTGGTGAGCAAGCGGTATTATGTGGAGGTGCCACGGCACTTGTGCAGGCCGGTTTTGAAACACTAACCGAAGCGGGTTATGCACCAGAGATGGCCTACTTCGAGTGTTTGCACGAACTGAAGTTAATAGTGGATTTGATGTATGAAGGTGGCATTGCCAATATGCGTTATTCCATTTCCAATACAGCTGAATACGGTGACCTGACGCGTGGACCGCGTATCATTACTGAAGAAACCAAGGCGGAAATGAAGCGTATTCTGACAGAAATTCAAAACGGCGAATTTGCGCGGGAATTTATTCTGGAAAATCAGGCGGGCGCTGCGACACTGAAAGCCAAACGTCGCATTGGTCGAGAGCATCCCATCGAGCAGGTTGGTGAAAAGCTTCGCAGCATGATGTCCTGGATAAAAGAAAGTAAAATTGTCGATAAATCCAAGAACTAACCTTTAACGACTATTCAATCAAAGCAAGGCAATGGTTAACTTAGGCATTGCCTTGATATCTTTTATATCCGCTAACATAATCCTATGATTCACTACGAACGCCCAATCATTGCCCGCCAGGCATTGTGGCCGATTATTGTGGTAATTGTGCTGGCTTCGATAGTGCATTATCTCTATGGTTGGATATTGGCAACAGGGTTGTGGCTATTGGCAATATTGCTGGCATATTTATATCGTGATCCGCGACGTCAGGTTCCACCCTTACCCTTAGCTATTGTGGCGCCCATTGATGGCAAGGTCATTTCCATCAGTGATCAGCGGGATCCATATCTCGGCCGCGAAGCAAAACGCATCAAACTACGTGGCAGCCTTCGGGGTGCGTTCACGATACGCAGTGCCATGGAAGGTAAAGTCAATAATCAGTGGTTTGGGACGCTACCCGATAATGGTGAAAATAAGGATATTTATAAAAAATCCGGTATACCTGCCTTTGCGCAATGGACGCAAAGTGATGAAGGTGACGATATTGTTACAACTTTAAACCCAAGGTTTGCTCGCAAGAATGGCGTTTGTAATGTGCAAAGTGGGGAACGAATCGGGCAGGGCAAACGATGCGGTTTTGTACCTTTTGGTGTTAATGCGGAAATTTATTTACCGCCTGGCTGTCGTATTGACGTGAAACCAGGCGACAAGATTCAGGCAGGTACAGCTGTCGTTGCTACCCTGATTCGATAATACGACGGTTGTGAGTTATAGTTATTTTATTAGTTACATAGATGTAATCCACACCGAAAGATTAGCTGACCGAAGGATACAGTTACCAGTTATGGCTCCCAAATTTGCTGAAAAACAGCGTGGTCGCGGAATCTATCTGCTACCCAATCTGTTTACCACAGGCTGTCTGTTCGCGGGTTTTTACGCCATTGTTGCTGCCATGGCGGGCAAGTTTGAACCCGCGGCGATAGCTATATTTATTGCCATGATCATGGATGGTCTTGATGGGCGCGTTGCCCGCTTAACCAATACACAAACCAATTTTGGTGCTGAATACGATAGCCTGGCGGATATGGTGGCGTTTGGCCTGGCACCTTCTTTGGTAATGTATGAATGGGCGTTATCCAGTCTGGGAAAGCTGGGATGGCTGGCGGCATTTATTTATACCGCTGGTGCGGCACTACGACTGGCACGGTTTAATACCCAGGTTGGTACAGCCGGCAAGCGCTATTTTCAGGGCCTGGCCAGTCCGGCGGCCGCGGCCGTAGTGGCCGGCATGGTATGGGTAGCTACCGACCACGAACAAATCGGCGCCGATTGGCGAATTCCGGCTTTTGCTCTGACGCTTGCTGCGGGCATCCTGATGGTCAGCAATATCCGCTATCGTAGCTTTAAGGATCTTGATCTGAAAGGAAAAATTCCTTTTGTAACCCTGATCATTGTGGTGCTGGTGTTTGTTTTCATTTCTGTAAGTCCACCCCAGGTGTTGTTTTTCATCTTCCTTGCTTATGCCATTTCCGGCCCCACTAATACCTTGATCAGTTTGAGAAGGCGGCGCGCGGAACGCAGGACACAGAGTCAGGTCGAAGCGAAGGGGGACTACACCCAAACGGCAGAGGATGAAAAGTCGGAGGAGAGTAAAACCGTAGAGTTTGCGGGGCAAAAAGAATCGGAACAAAAAGAATAACAATCGTGGCTTGGCAAATGCGGTGACAGTCGCTATATTTAGCGAAGGTAACGATTTAATTACGAGTCGGTTTTCAACGTAAATCATTAATATGCAGAAACATTGCAACATTTCAATTCAAACAACGGTGTACTCATGCGAGCCAGCTGTTGCCACGCGTGTATCCGCCAGTCTGAGCCTGCTACTACTGCCCTAAGGGCAGACTATCCTACTTTATCCCATTAATTTCTGTTTGTTTTTTCCATAAACCCCTCTGGGGTTTGATACAATCGCATTTAATCAGCGCGGCCAGTCGCGGTTATTCTCCGTGACCGCGCTAAAGAATGGAGCAAGACCATGAGCGACAAGTTAATTATTTTTGATACGACATTGCGTGACGGCGAGCAAAGCCCCGGCGCATCCATGACACGGGATGAAAAATTGCGCATTGCCAAAGCGCTGGAAAAAATGCGCGTGGATGTCATTGAAGCGGGCTTTCCCATTGCCAGTCCCGGTGACTTTGAGGCAGTGAAAGCGGTGGCCGAAACCATCAAGGACAGTACTGTGTGTGGTTTGGCCCGGGCCCTGGACAAGGATATTGACCGAGCCGGCGAAGCGTTAAAAAATGCCAACTCCGCGCGAATCCACACCTTCATTGCCACTTCGCCCATCCACATGAAAATGAAATTGCGCATGGAGCCGGAACAGGTGCTCGAGCAGGCGGTGCATGCAGTCAAACGGGCGCGCCAATTCACCGACAATGTGGAGTTTTCGCCGGAAGATGCCGGACGCTCCGAGCTGGATTTTTTGTGCCGGGTATTGGAAGCGGTAATCGACGCCGGTGCCCGTACGGTGAATATTCCGGATACGGTGGGTTATAACTTGCCGCATCAGTTTGGCAATTTGATCGCGCAGTTGATTGAGCGCGTACCCAACGCGGACAAAGCGGTCTTTTCCGTACATTGTCATAATGATTTGGGGCTTGCAGTATCCAATTCGCTTTCGGCTGTCATCAACGGTGCGCGGCAGGTCGAATGCACCATTAACGGCCTGGGAGAGCGCGCTGGAAATGCGGCGCTTGAAGAAATCGTCATGGCGGTCAGTACCCGTAAAGATGTGTTTACCTGTAATGTGGATCATATCGATCGCACCCAGATTGTCCCCACTTCACGCCTGGTGTCCGGTATTACCGGTTTTGCGGTGCAACCCAATAAGGCCATTGTAGGTGTCAACGCGTTTGCCCATGAATCTGGCATCCATCAGGATGGTGTGTTGAAAAGCCGTGAGACCTACGAAATTATGCGCGCCGAAGATGTGGGCTGGACCACGAATCGCATGGTGTTGGGGAAGCACTCCGGCCGCAATGCATTTAAAACCCGTTTACAGGAATTAGGTATCACGTTTGAATCAGAAGAAGATGTAAACACCGCTTTTGCCCGCTTCAAGGAGTTAGCGGATAAAAAACACGAGATTTATGATGATGATTTACAGGCACTGGCAACCACGGCAGATCTCGATAAGGAAAACGAGTACGTCAAGCTCGTATCGTTAAAAGTGTGTTCAGAAACCGGCGAAACTCCGGTGGCGGCCGTTACCTTGAATGTTAATGGCGAAGAGAAGCCAGTGGAAGCCAGCGGTGGCGGTCCTGTGGATGCCTCATTCCAGGCTATCGAAAAAGCCATTAATAGCGGTTCGCATCTGTTGTTATATTCGGTGAACAACATCACCAGCGGTACCGATGCGCAAGGTGAAGTGACAGTGCGGCTGGAAAAAGATGGGCTGATTGTCAATGGTCAGGGCGCCGACACTGATATCGTCATCGCGTCTGCCATGGCCTACATCAATGCGCTGAATAAATTAATGACCAGCATGGAGCGCCAGCATCCCCAGGTGTGATAGGGCAAGCGGCATAAAATGGCAATCGACGACCGACAACAACAATACCTGCAGGCCATGGGCATCCAGACCTGGAGTCGCCGTGACGCAACAACAATCGCGGCGTCACCAGGAGCCGCGGAAATCGAGTCGTCGGTCGAGATGCCGGTAGTCGCGGAGACAGCCCCCGAAGTAAGCGAAAGTGTTCGACTGCCGCCGGGCGACGAGGTGCATCGTTACAACTGGGATCAGCTGAAAGGCGCGGTGCGTCAATGCATTGCCTGTGATTTGCATACCACGCGGAAAAATACAGTATTTGGCGTTGGTGATGAGCATGCTGACTGGATGGTGGTGGGTGAAGCGCCGGGTGCCGACGAAGACCGCCAGGGAGAACCGTTTGTGGGCCGCGCGGGGCAGCTGCTGAATAACATGCTGCTCGCCATTGGATTAAAGCGGGAGCAGGTTTATATCGCTAACATTCTGAAATGTCGGCCACCCAACAATCGCGACCCCCGGCCGGAGGAAGTGGTGAAATGTGAACCGTTTCTGAAACGGCAGGTTGAATTGGTGAATCCAAAAATTATATTGGCGGTTGGGCGAGTCGCCGCCCATAATTTGTTAAAGACAGACAGTAGCCTGTCGCAGCTTCGAGGTCGGTGTTTTTATTACGGCGAGCATAATACTCCTGTTGTGGTTACCTATCATCCGGCATATTTGCTGCGTTCACCGAAAGAAAAGCGCAAAGCATGGCAGGACCTGTTGTTTGCCCAGTCTGTCAGTCGTGGTAATCATTAATTAAGTTTATCAGATTAATTCAGTAGCATAAGGTAGTTCGATATTCATGAGTGCTGTATTGGAATCTCCACCGGTTTTTTTGCGACCTATGGCTGAGGAAGACCTCGATGATATTATGGCGCTGGAAACCAAGAATTATGATTTTCCCTGGACGCGGCAAATCTTTGCTGACTGTTTGCGCGTAGGTTATCTCTGCCATGTGTGTGAGCTGGACAATAACCTGGCGGGTTATTGCATTATGTCCACCGGTGCGTCGGAAGCGCACGTACTGAATATTTGTATCACCAAGGGATGCCGAGGTAGAGGGTTAGGCAAACGCCTGTTAGCTCATATGCTGGAATTAGCCAAACAACGACAAGTGGGCACGGTGTTCCTGGAAGTCCGGCCATCCAACGCAGCAGCATTGGCGTTATACGACAAAATGGGATTTAATCAGATCGGCACGCGCCTGGATTATTACCCCGCTAAAGTCGGTCGTGAAGACGCCATTATTCTAGCTAAAAGTCTCGAAGTGTAGTTCCGCATCATCAATGAACCATAAACCACCTGCCATATTCCTGCTGGGGCCCACAGCATCCGGCAAGACCGATATTGCTGTTCGTCTGGTGGAAGATTTGCCCTGTGAGATTATCAGCGTGGATTCTGCGATGGTGTATCGCGGTATGGATATTGGTACCGCAAAGCCCGATGCCGAAATTCTTCAGAACGCGCCACACCGACTCATTGACATTTGTGATCCGGCGGAAGCCTATTCGGCAGCGCAATTTGCAGAAGATGCGTTGCGAGAAATGAACGACATTTGCGCAAATGGCAAGATACCGCTGCTGGTGGGTGGGACTTTTTTGTATTTCCGGGCGTTGGCGGAGGGCTTGTCGCCACTGCCAGCAGCTGATGCTGAAATTCGCGCCCAACTGGATGCGGAGGCCAAAGCTGTGGGCTGGGCTGAACTGCACCAACGGCTCGCGGCCGTTGATGCTGAAACGGCGTCCAGAATTCACCCTAATGACCCCCAGCGCATCCAGCGCGCGCTGGAGGTTTATGAGTTGAGCGGTGAACCAATGAGCAGTATTTTGCATCGGGATAATCCCGGGGAATTGCCCTATAATGTGTCTAAACTGATCCTGGCACCTAATGATCGCGCTGTGTTGCACGATCGAATTGCCATAAGATTCAATCGGATGCTTGAGTCAGGCCTGGTTGAGGAAGTAGATCGGCTTTATCGGCGGACGGATTTGCACAAGGATTTGCCATCAGTGCGCGCCGTTGGCTATCGCCAGGTATGGGCCTACCTGGAAGGTGAACTTCAATACGATCAAATGATCCAACGAGGAGTTGTGGCAACAAGACAGTTTGCCAAACGTCAATTTACCTGGTTGCGTTCTGAAAAGGATGGAACATGGTTTAATGCGTTGGAAAATAATATCTATTCCAAGATATTGAAAAAACTGTTAAATGACCCCATGCTAGGTAACAGAATATAGGAAATCGTACGTTGTGCTATAGTTTCAGGAAAGGATTTGCGAAGTCAGAATAGTAATTTTTGGTTGTTGTTATTCGATTAAAGTACTGGAACCGATACTACGCGATTAATAAGGGCAAGATCATAAAGCGATAATAAGCAATACGGTCTACCCCTCCTATTATAAAACAAAGATAAAATAAGGAGACACGCCATGCCAAAAGGGCAATCACTACAAGACCCTTTTTTAAATGCCCTCAGGAAAGAAAGAATACCTGTTGCGATATATCTCGTTAACGGCATCAAGTTACAAGGGCAGATTGACTCATTTGACCAATTTGTAGTGTTACTGAAGAACAGCGTCAATCAAATGGTTTATAAGCATGCAATTTCTACCGTGGTGCCTGCGCGCAACGTTAAACTACCAGCTTCACATGAAGGTAACTCTGAACAGCAAACCCGAAGTTCATAAGCATCAGATGTCGAGTATGTGCCAGGGGGATGTCGTTGTTTGATCGCCCCCAGAATGGTGAATCCGCCGTTCTTGTTTATGCCAATTTCTCCTCGCGGTTATCCGGCGAAGAAATTGAAGAGTTCCATGAACTCGCCAAATCCGCAGGGGTTGATCCTGTCGGCACCGTTACGAGTGCCCGCAAAATTCAGGATCCCCGCTATCTGATCGGTGAGGCCAAAGCGGAGGAGATTCGTCAGGTGATCGCTGCTACCAAAGCGGATGTGGTGCTGGTTGATTCTACGCTGACACCCTCGCAGGAGCGTAACCTGGAAAAATTCCTGCAGTGCCGGGTCCTGGATCGTACCGGTTTGATTCTCGATATTTTTGCCCAACGTGCTACGACCCATGAAGGGCGTTTGCAGGTGGAGCTGGCGCAACTTCAGCATTTGTCGACGCGGCTGGTGCGGGGCTGGACCCACCTTGAAAGACAAAAAGGGGGTATCGGCTTACGAGGGCCGGGTGAAACACAGCTGGAAACCGACCGTCGATTAGTCGGTATTCGCATCAAACAACTTAAGAAACGCCTGGAAAAAGTCCACAAACGGCGTCAACAGGGGCGGCGTGCGAGAAAAAACGCGGATATTTCCACGGTATCTTTGGTGGGCTACACCAATGCTGGCAAATCGACGCTGTTTAACCGGCTCACTGCGGCCGGTGTTTATGCGGAAGATCAGTTATTTGCCACTCTGGATCCCACATTGCGCCGTTGCGATTTAGGTGACAATAACGCGGTGATTTTGGCCGATACGGTTGGATTTATTCGTCATCTCCCCCATGACCTGGTTGAAGCATTTCATTCCACGCTGGAAGAAACGCAGGAAGCTGATTTGTTGCTGCACGTAATCGATGCCAGTTATGCAGACTATCAGGATACCATTAAGCAAGTGAACGCGGTGCTTAAGGAAATTGATGCCAGCACTATTCCACAGCTGCAGGTATTTAACAAGCTGGACCGCGTGGATGGCGGTGAGCCGAGAATTGATTACGATGAGGCCGGATTACCCACGCGGGTCTGGGTATCGGCCCAAACCGGGGAAGGCATCCATTTACTGCTTACAGCGATTAAGGCCCTTTGTTTCAACGAAACAATACATCAGTGGATACGCGTTCCCGTGACTAATGGTCGATTACGCTCGAAACTTTATTTGCAGGGTAAGGTGCTACGGGAATGCAGTGATGAAAGCGGTGATTTGCTGCTCGAGGTTCAAATTACCCGCAGGAATCTAGAGGCTATACAACAAAAAGAAGGCGTAGTACTTGAAAAAGAGATGGATAAACAAATTATTAACTATTGCGGGTAAGGTCTAGGCGACCTAAAATTCGGCTTCTGCGTCTACAAAAGCGACATGGTCATTGGGTAATGGCTCTGATGTAGCAAATTTAATCAATCTATCAATTCAAATGGAGTAAATCATGGCCTGGAATGAACCAGGGGGTTCTGGCAAAGACAAAGATCCGTGGGGTGGTGGAGGCGGTGATAACCAGGGGCCGCCCGATCTGGATGAAGTTGTCAAAAAAATGCAGGATAAATTCGGCGCCCTGTTCGGGCGGGGCGGTTCCGGCCAGACGCCCGGTGGTGGTGGCAAAGGTGGTGGTGGCATTAGCTCTGCCGGTATCGGTCTGATCCTGGTTGTCGCAGCGCTGGTGTGGGCTGTTGCTGGTATCTACACGGTGGAAGAAGGTAAACGTGGCGTGGTACTGCAATTTGGCAAGTATATCAAGACCACTATGCCAGGTTTGCAATGGGTGCCTCCTTTCATTCAGAGCTATGAAGTTGTTGACATTGAGAACGTGCGTGATGCACGGATCGGTTACCGTTCTGAAGGCTCCACTGGTCGACGTTCAGCCTCCATAGAAGAAGAGTCTCTGATGTTGACGCAAGATGAAAACATCGTGGATATTCATCTCGCAGTTCAATACAAGATCAAAAGCGCCAGTGACTATTTGTTCAAGATAACCGACCCTGATGACACCTTGCGCCAGGCAACCGAGAGCGCGTTACGGGAAATCATTGGTAAAAACAATATGGACTTTGTGTTGACCCAGGGGCGATCAGAAATTGCTGCCAGGGTACAGGAGCTTATCCAGGGTATTCTTGACCGCTATGAAAGCGGATTAGTAGTAACCAGCGTCAACATGCAGGATGCGCAGCCGCCCGAGCCAGTCCAAGCTGCTTTTGATGATGCTGTAAAAGCGCGAGAGGATGAAGAGCGTCTGAAAAACGAAGCAGAGGCGTACGCAAATGACATTATTCCGCGTGCGCGAGGTAAAGCAGCACGAGCCGAAGAAGATGCTCAGGCTTACAAAGAACAGGTAATAGCGCAGGCGAAAGGTGAGACTGCGCGTTTTTCGCAAATCCTAGCAGAATATAAAAAAGCGCCTGAAGTCACGCGTAAACGTCTCTATATCGACGCAGTGGAATCAGTGATGTCAAATACTAGTAAAGTAATGGTTGATATTGAAGGCGGGAATAACCTGATGTATTTGCCCCTGGATAAGATGATGCAGGGTGCTGCAGGAATTCGGGACCTAATGAAAGATCCTTCTGGCCTAGGTCAGTCAAGTTTGCCAAGCCGTTCAAGTACCACACAGCAGACGATCAGAGAAAGCACACGTGGTACTACCAGGGAGATTCGCTAATGACCCAAGGAAAACTGATTAGTCTAATTCTTATTTTTGCTATTCTGATTGTGGGTTCCATGTCATTTTTTACCGTGGAAGAGCGCCAAAAGGCCATCATGTTTAAATTCGGTGAAATTGTCAGTACCGATTTTGATCCTGGCTTACATTGGAAAATTCCTTTTGTTAATAACGTGAGAAAGTTTGATTCGCGCGTCCAGACCATGGATGCAAGACCGGAACGCTATCTTACCAGTGAAAAGAAGAACGTTATCGTTGATGCGTTTGTGAAATGGAAAATCGATAACGTATCCAAGTTCTATACTGCCACCGGTGGTGATACAGAGCGCGCCAATATTCGCCTATCGCAGATTATCAAGGACGGATTGCGCGGCGAGTTCGGTAAACGCACAATACGTGACGTGGTATCCGGTGAGCGTAACCAGATCATGGATATCCTGACCGTGGAAGCAAACAAACAGGCGCAGGAATTTGGTATCGATATCGTGGATGTCCGCATTAAGCGCATTGACCTTGATAAACAAATCAGTGAATCCGTGTATCGACGGATGGAGGCTGAACGCCAACGTGTTGCCAAGGAATTGCGCGCACAAGGTGAACAGGAGGCTGAAACCATTCGAGCCAAGGCAGACCGGGAACGTACCGTTATTCTGGCGGAAGCATTTCGCAAAGCAGAGGAAATTCGTGGTGAAGGCGACAGTGAGGCGGCAAATATTTATGCCACTACCTACAACCAGGACAAGGAATTCTATGCGTTTTATCGCAGTTTAAATGCGTACCGCAACAGCTTTGCTACCAAAGAAGATATACTGGTATTGCAGCCGAAAAGTGAGTTCTTTGAATATTTCAAATAATGCCAAACAGCGGGTGTCAAATACTGGCTCGAAAGTAATCGCCTGCTTATAGCCAGTTGTCGATTGCTTAACAGGATGTGCTGGTAAATCATGTGGCATGATCTCTTATTGGCGTTGGCGCTATTATTGGTGCTTGAAGGCTTGTTGCCTTTTTTAAGTCCTGCCGGATTCAAGCAAGCCATGCAAATGATTGGGCAAATGAAGGAAAAGCAACTGCGCATCAGCGGATTTGTGAGTATGATGGCTGGTGTGTTGTTAATGTATTTGATAAATAACTAATTTGCTCAGGAATAGTGGCGAAATTTGCTAGATCAAAAATCGCCAGATCCAGATAAAGTATTTCTAACCAAACTCTAACAATCAAACTAACAAAATCAATACCGGTTCACCTGTCATGAATAACGAACGTTGGGTCCTGCCGGAAGGTATCGAAGAACTGCTCCCCGAGGATGCCTATTGCATCGAAATAATGCGTAGGCAGCTGCTGGACCTGTTTTCCAGCTGGGGTTATGAATTGGTGATCCCTCCGTTTCTGGAATATACCGAATCCCTGTTAACCGGCATAGGTAGCGATCTGGACCTGCAGACCTTCAAACTGGTTGACCAGAAAAGTGGTCGTATGATGGGAATTCGCGCGGATATGACGCCACAGGTTGCGCGCATTGATGCCCATCAACTGGGGCGTGAACAACCTACGCGCCTGTGCTATATGGGTACTGTGCTGCGAACCCATGCTGATGACCTTTCTAACAAGCGGAGTTTGATGCAAATCGGTGCCGAGTTATACGGTCACGAGGGGGTTGCCAGTGATATCGAGGTTATCCGGTTGATGCTAGCCATGTTGCAACATATCGGCCTCAATGACATCCACCTGGATCTTGGGCATGTCGACATTTTTCGTAGTCTGACGAAACAGGCAGGATTAAACCCCCAACAGGAAGCGCTGTTGTTTGATGCGCTTCAGCGTAAAGCGGCACCAGAAATCAACGACATATTGAGGCAGGGCAGTATTCCGGCAAATGTCCAGACAATGCTGTCAGAATTGATCTGGCTGAATGGTGGCGTAGATGTGTTGAACAAAGCCCGGCAAACGTTTAAGTCTGCACAAGGTAATGTGCATACGGCGCTAGACAACCTGGAGTTTATCGCCTCACAACTGACGAAGCTTAACCCACAGGTTGAGTTGCACTTCGATTTAGCAGAATTGCGTGGATATAACTACCATACCGGTGTGGTGTTTGCCGCCTATAAACCCGGCGTTGGGCAGTCAATTGCCCAGGGTGGACGTTATGATCATATTGGCGAAGTGTTTGGGCGGGCGCGTCCAGCTACCGGATTTACCGCGGATTTGCGTACTCTCGTGGAATATTCCAGCAGCGTGCAGCAAGCGCCGGCAGGTGTTTTTGCTCCCTACCAAGATGATGAAGAATTGAGCAGAATTATTAGCGAACTGCGTGAGCAGGGCAACCGAGTCATCGTCGCTTTGCCAGGGCAAGTGGATGACGCCAAAGCGATGGGATGTGATCGCAAGCTGGAAAAACAAAATGACAAGTGGGCTGTTGTCAACGCATAATAATCCCTGATCACTGACACAAAGCGACAACAATTCAGCGAAACAAAATTCAGCAAAAAAGTCAGGAAAGGCGCTATGGGAAAAAACGTAATTGTAATCGGTACCCAATGGGGTGATGAGGGTAAGGGTAAAATCGTAGATCTGTTAACAGATCGGGCCAAAGCCGTAGTGCGTTTCCAGGGTGGGCACAATGCCGGGCACACTCTGGTAATTAAAGGTGAAAAAACCGTTTTACATTTGATTCCCTCGGGTATTTTGCGTGATGGCGTGCAGTGCCTTATCGGTAACGGCGTTGTGGTTTCACCACAAGCACTAGTGGAAGAAATTACGATGCTGGAATCGCGCGGTGTCCCAGTCAGTTCGCGCCTTAATATCAGTGAAGCCTGCCCGTTAATTCTTCCCTATCACGTGGCCCTGGATCACGCGCGGGAAATAGCTCGTGGCAATTCAAAGATCGGCACTACAGGTCGTGGTATTGGCCCAGCTTATGAAGATAAAGTATCGCGGCGCGGTTTACGTCTCGGTGACTTGCTACACCGGGAGCGTTTTGCCGCCAAGTTGGGCGAAGTACTGGATTATCATAATTTCGCTCTGAAGAATTATTTCAAGGTAGACACTGTGGATTTCCAGCAGGTGCTGGATGAGACTTTAGCGCTGGGTGAGCGCATCATCCCGTTGATTACCGACATTCCCGAACTATTGCATCAATATCAGCAACAGGGGGATAGCGTCATGTTTGAAGGTGCGCAAGGCGCGCTGCTGGACATTGACCATGGTACCTATCCTTATGTGACATCTTCCAATACCACGGCCGGAAATGCAGGAACCGGTAGCGGTGTGGGGCCACGGGCATTTGATTATGTGCTGGGTATTACCAAAGCTTATACCACGCGGGTTGGTTCAGGACCTTTTCCCACGGAGTTGGATGATGCACAAGGCAAGCATCTGGCT
>Ga0209742_10000092_pt1 | contig 48749 bp, 40 predicted proteins | sample DeeMarSeWOR38_10_FD_187462 | JGI IMG/M metagenome (GOLD analysis project Ga0209742, IMG submission 187462) | Marine sediment microbial communities from White Oak River estuary, North Carolina - WOR-3-8_10 (SPAdes) (version 2) | ecosystem: Environmental > Aquatic > Marine > Intertidal zone >...
CCGGCCGCAAATAAAGCTTAGAAAATTTATTGTCTGGAGCAATATGCCCTGTTGGTTGTTATCTCGTGCTTTTCTTGTGCTGCTTCATTACACTTTTGACATGCTTCGCAAACTGCTTGTCTTTTTTCCTTTTCTCCAAATATGACATTTCATTGTAAGTAGTTTCTTTGGTCATTTTCACATAGTTTTGGTAGCGTTCAGCAGATAATTGACCTTTTTCTACAGCATCCAAAACTGCACATCCCTTTTCTCCAAAATGAGTACAATCGTTGAACTGACATTTCTCAGCCAGAGCCATTATTTCAGAAAATGTCACTTCAATCCCTGTATCAACTGAAAAAACTCCAAGTTCTCTCATGCCCGGGGTATCAACTATCATTGACCCAGAATCTAATTTGGTAAGCTGTCTATGAGTTGTAGCATGTCTTCCCTTACTTTCTTTCTTGCTGACCGTTTTGGTTTTATAAATTGATTCACCAATGAGGTTGTTTAATAAGGTTGTTTTGCCAACACCTGATGATCCTATCAAGCAATATGTTAGACCCTTTTGCATAGCCTTTCTTACAGAGTCCAAGCCAGATTCATTTTCGTTGCTGAAAGGAATTATTTGTAGGTTCGGCATAACTTTTTGAATATCACTGATTCTGTTTGTAATATCTTTAGGGGCAATCAGATCACTTTTACTCAGCAATACAATCGGTTGAATATTGCTTTCGTTGACCATTACAAGATAACGCTCAAGACGCCGAAGGTTAAAATTTTCATTTAGAGATTGGACAATAAATGCAACATCTATATTGGCGGCAATCAACTGAAAATCTACTTTTTTCCCTGGCGTTTTTCTTTTGAGCAGAGACTTTCGTGGCAATATCTCGTGAATTATTGCGAATGTGTTTTCATCGTAAAAATTGGCAAGAACCCAATCACCAACTGCCGGATAATCGACTGGCGATGTCGCACTGAATATTATTTTTCCGACCAATTCTGCCAAAACATCTGTTTCTCCATCGCTAATGGTATAGCTATCTTTGTGAACAGCAACTACTCTTGCTATTTCAAAACGGTTCAGACTCTCAGGGGCGACTGCATCAAGAAACCATCTATCAAACCCAAGGTTTTCTATATTATTGGAGGTATTTCTCATATGGAATTAACGAGCCTAAAAACTTGATAGGAAGAAGTGACTAATATTGCCGACTACAACATCCTTGCCATTGTTTGTAGTTAATTGACCAACCACGCGACTTAACAATATGTCACATTATCTTTACTTCCGAAAGTCAACATTGCGTGCCACAATCTACAGTTTTGTTTTACAAAATCTGACCCAATATATCCACTGGCAACCTTGATACTTCAGGAATGATTTACGACTGTAAAGAGATAGCAGTTATGAATAACGCCAGCTATCAACCGCAGGCAGGGGATGACAGGCTGGGCGTTGGCCTACTCCTGACTCCCAATATAGCTAAAGCGACCGAACAACCCCTCGCCTCTGCCTGTCGGTGTGTATAGTTTTTTTTATGTGTTTTGCAACGATTTAATCGCTTTTAGCAAGGCTTTGGCAACAGCATCTGACGAAGCAGGATTTTGCCCTGTTATGATCAAACCATCAACAACCGCCAGCGGATTCCAGTCTTCAACTTTCTGGTACACGCCGCCCATTTTGATAAGCTGATCTTCGAGCAAATATGGCACGACATCCGTCAATTCAACTGCCGCTTCTTCAGAGTTACTAAAACCAGTAACCTTTTTGCCTTTGACCAACGGATCACCATTTTGGTCCTTGGCTTTTAACAAAACCGCAGGCGCATGGCATACCGCCGCAACAGGTTTTCCGGCAGCAATAAATCTTTCAATCAGTGCAATTGAATCACTGTCATTATGCAGGTCCCACAATGGGCCATGACCACCGGGATAGAACACCGCATCAAAATCTTCCGCTTTCATTTCAGACAATTTAGCAGTGTTTGCCAATTCATTCTGAGCAGCCTGATCATCGTCAAATCGGTGCGTGGCATCAGTTTGAAAATCAGGTTCGGAACTTTTCGGATCAAGCGGAGGTTGGCCGCCACTCGGTGAAGCCAGCGTAACGTGCACGCCTGCATCTCTTAAGTGGTAGTAAGGGCTGGCAAATTCCTCCAGCCAAAAGCCTGTTTTGTGGCCGGTATTACCCAGTTCATCATGTGAGGTTAATACAATGAGTACTTTCATTAATTAGCTCCTTAAGGGTTTGCTTTCAGTTATTCATCTCTATGGACTGTATCGGGAGAAAATGCAGGCAAACATACCGCTATATATTCAGCACCTTCATCATTTGGAGTGCTATATTGAACCCACTCATTAGCCTTTACTATAATAGCCTCTCCCGCAAGAATATCTATTTGCTCTTCTGCAGTTTTAACCCTCAACATACCTTTTAAAACAACAGTATATTCGTTAAACTCAGGTTTCTGCCCAGGCTCTACCCAACCAGCAGGGCTTTTCATGCGAGCTATACTTAAGTCTGAAGTTTGTGAATTTACAAATCCAATATATTCTTCGATTACCTTTGGTTTATTCCCAGCAGCTTCAATTACGGTGGGCTTATTGATTTTTATTGGCATGTTTATTTCTCCAGGACATAACGTTTGAGCTAATGCGCGCCTTTTTTCGGTGACGTATCGAGTGACTTGTTAGCCCCTGAAACCTCATTATTAAATATTTTTTTGAGTAATTCCGTTCTCTTCTTATTAACACCCATATCACTATAGCCCACTCTAGACGCTGAACGAATATGGATTACTTCTTGAGTCGAATCTATCCTAATTTCTAAATCATCCACAAATTTAAATATGGCCGAAGTAAAAGTAGCTGCAAGGTAATCGCAACTTTCAACCTGAACATTACCTCCCATTTCTTGAATTACATTTTTTAGAAGTGAAAAAGTATCAACTGTATTGTTTTGAGGAAGAATGATGGGGTCAATGTAATGATTAGCATCATCTTTGTGCTCACTGCAGACGCAATTACGCTTATTGGGACATTTCGATAGGATTCCTTCGACGAGTCCTGGGGCTTCTCCCGCCTTGGAAATTTCCCTGTAGTTGAAAAGCAAAACAATGAAAGTGACGATTAATATGGGCAGAATAATGGAAACTGTTTTCATATGAGCCTTCTTTAAGAGGCTAACAATTTATTATATGTCGTTTTTGCAGTTATATGCAATATAATGGAGAAAAGCTGCAAGATTGAAGGCTTTTTCACCTGTAGCTATATCCTAAAATATCGGGGTATAGCGGCATTTTATATAGCTTGCCACAATCTTAACTTTTCGCAGACTCAGAAAGAGTTAAGATTGCCAGTAGACATATTAATCATTAGTTACCCACTAGTGGCGTTCACGCGCATCGATAAAGTTCGAAACCAGCATTTTCACCTTTTTCGTCTTTCAGGAACAATGTGCACAAAATTGCTTGCATATATTTTCTACATTGTGGTATAAGTATAATTGAGGAACATCCTCTTAATCATACCTCACTGCATGCCCTCCATCGCCCATGACGCCTGAGCATCGTATCATGCAGTGAGGTTTTCCTTTTTTTGAGCTCAACCGTATCAGTTCCTTAGCTTTTTACTCTAGCGCATTAATTAAATAGCGGCTTACGCCAATCTGCTTCAATACCAAGCCCTGTCTTCCTTTATATTGTCCCTGAATGCACCTGATTTTTTCCCTGCTGTTTTGTTCAAATTTTATCACCTGTACATTGCCTAAGAGGGTTTCAGGTTGTATTGTTCCCTTGCGCTAAATACAAAATATATGCAATCATTTCGGCAAACGTTTCCGGGAAATAATATGACCTATACCTTTTTAAGATCACTCCGTTCAGTATTCGCATTTTTCCTGCCCGGTGGCCTTATTCTGCTGATTACATTCTTGGCAATCCACTTCAATTTAGTTGAACCCTGGAGTGATAAAATCGATAAAGTTGCACCTTATGTTATCCTTACAGTCGGGGTAATTCTTGGGTGGCGATTTCATCGAAGTCGTCTGGTGTTGGTCATATTCATTCTTTGCCTCTCTGAAAGAATATTATTCTATTTTGGCGCTGGCGGTTCATTGGCCTTTGGCCATGATAACAGTGTTCTTATGGCCAATGGATTCCTGCTTCCGGTAAATATTGCACTTTTCTACCTTGTCAAGGAAAGGGCTCTTTTAAACGCGGGTGGGTTTGTGAGAATTATTTTTATTCTTTTGCAGCCATTTTTTGTTTATCTTCTGCTGCGTTTGCAGCCTGAACTTTTTCAAGCTCTCTCCCATCAGTTCATCAAATCCCCGCAACTGGAAAATCTCCCGCTGACCCAACCAGTGTTGCTGGTGTATGGCGTTTTTCTCCTTGTGTTTTTCACAGGATCACTATTTGGCAGAGGTCCTATAATGCGTGGTTTTTTCTGGACTCTGGTGGCAACTCTTCTTGCGATTATTGCGAAAGGCAACGGACAAAGTCCGACTTTATATTATTGCGGGGCCGGTTTGATCATTATTGTCTCAGTCATTGAAACAGCATATGCTATGGCCTTTCAGGATGAACTGACAGGCCTCCCGGGGAGAAGAGCACTGAATACCGCCTTGCACGGATTTAGCAGAAACTATGCCATTGCCATGCTTGACGTGGATTTTTTCAAGAAATTTAATGACAGGTTTGGTCATGATGTCGGTGACCAGGTGCTCTGCATGGTGGCTTCACATATCAGGCGTGTCGGGGGTGGAGGCAAGCCCTATCGTTATGGAGGCGAAGAATTCGCAATTATTTTTCCCGGTAAATCAAAGGAAGAAGCGATTCCGCACCTGGAAAGGTTACGGCAATCCATTGAGGCTGCACAGTTTGGATTGCGAAGCAGAAAAAGACCGAAGAAAGCGCCCAAAAAATTCACCAAGAGCAAAACACAACCCAAAACAACATCCGTAACAATCAGTATCGGCGTCGCTGAAGCGGATAGCAACCACCACAATAAAACATCTTCAGTTATGAAGTCCGCAGATCAGGCCCTTTACCGTGCCAAGAAAAAAGGCCGGAATTGTATAGCTAGCTGATTATTCTACCGGTACATATTACGAGCATTCCGCTCTAGTCTGCCCTCTCCCCATTCAAATCCAACCCATTTTATCCAATAGAATAACAAAGCATCCTGCCAGACAGATTGTATATATGAGAAACAGGGAGCGAAGTCCCTGGCACAATCTTATTACAGTTGGTTCAAGTGCAGCCTTATAGTTTTGCTTGAATATAAACCTGACAACATTAAAATTTGTTGTAAGGCTTTTTTTCATAAAAAATTTTGGTTTGCCTAGGGTTTCGTAGAGTTTTGGATAGTTTTGGCGAAGCTCAGTGTAGAGCCTATTGCTTAAAAAAATCCAGGCAATTGCGGCTGTAAGCATAATAAACAGAAAGACCGGCAGCATCTCCTGATTAATGCCAACTGCTGCCAACTGCATGTTCTCAATGACGAGAAGGATTACCACCATCACCTCTGTTATATCCCAATACTCTATAGCCGCTGTATATCTTTTGCTGAGAAAAATAAAAAGGCCGCTTGCGTTCTCTCTTTGAAAACAATGGACTTCGTGATGGGAGATTGCCGGGACAAATGGGAGTTGCACGAAACACGATTATTTTGCTATGCGTCTTTAAGAAACTGAGCCATTAGAAGATCATCAAGGTTCTGTATTGATACATTCCGCACCAACTCTTTATGGGAGGTAATGCCCTTTATCGCCTTTTGCAAGCCGTCATAAGCCAGCATATGAAATCCTTCACTTTCAGCAACCTGCCGAACATCGGTCATGGTTACCCTGGAAACAAGAATCTCCTGGATAGCCCTGCTTATCTTCAAGACTTCATAGACCCCGACCCTGCCCTTGTAACCTATTGAGTGACACTCATCGCAGCCTCGGCTTATCCAGAAAATGGGTTTTATATCTTTGGGCAGATATGTATTATAGCGCTTGATCAATTCAGATGATTTTGGATCAGGGAGCCTGCATTTCGGACAGAGTTTTCGAACAAGACGCTGCCCCAGGACACAGCTTAAGCCTGCAGAAATAATGTATGGTTCAACGCCCATGTCAACCAACCTGGTCACTGCTGAAGGGGCATCGTTGGTATGCAGGGTTGAAAAGACAAGGTGGCCTGTCTGGCTTGCCTGGAAAGCAATGGAAGCTGTTTCCTTGTCCCGTATCTCCCCAACCATGACAATATCAGGGTCCTGTCTCAGTATGGAGCGCAGACCGGAGGCAAAGGTGATCCCAGCCAGCGGATTAATCTGTATCTGGTTGACCCCGGCAATGTCATATTCCACTGGATCTTCAACGGTGACAATATTTACTTCCGGCGTATTCAACTCGTTGAGACAGGCATACAGGGTGGTTGATTTTCCGCTGCCTGTGGGACCGGTGACCAGGATGATACCTTGTGTTCTATGTATTAAGTCTCTTAGCGTCTTCAGATCATGATCAGGGAAACCAAGGTCATCAAGATGCAATTTGGCCCCATCCGGATCAAGGATACGTATTGTAACTTTCTCTCCATAGGAAGTGGGAATGGTTGACAGGCGCAGGTCATATTCCTTGTTGCCGAATTTGATCCTGGTTCTGCCGTCCTGTGGTTTTCGACGGATAGAGATATCCATATTGGATATAATTTTCAGGCGGGCCACCACTGAAAAATGGCTTTTCTTTGAGGCCTGCAGTATTTCTCGCATAATGCCGTCAATACGGTAACGGATCATGGTATCCGAATACCGCGGCTCAATATGAATGTCACTTGCCTTGTACTTGATGGCATTGGCTATGATGTGATTGGTGAATTTGACAACGGGCGCCTGTGCCGTGAGTCCGATGAGATTCTGGATATCATCATCGTCCTCAAAACTTCTTTCTTCCTCAATGACCTCCAGAAAAGCATCAATATCTTTCTCGTCAGCCAAATTACGATCAACGTTGTTGATATAATACTTTTCAATGGCATGACGGACTTCGTTTTCCGGCGCTACTGCAATGTCGACATCGAGTTGAGTAATAAAACGCAAATCATCTATGACATACTGCTCAAGCGGATTGGCCATGGCAACTGTCAGCTTCTTGCCCTTCCGGCTGATGGGAACGATCATGGAGCTGGTCGCTATACTTTCGGGGATGATAGCCAGGACCTCTTGGGGTATCTTTAGATCTTTAAGATGTATGAAATCGATATTTAGCTGGCTGGCCAGGGTTTTGGCAATATTAAGATCGTCAGCCATCCCCATCTCGATGAGCAATTTACCAATCCTGGTTTTGGGATGCGATTGATTTCTCTGGATCTCCAGGGCCTTGGAAAGAGTGTCTTCATCTACAAGTCCTGCTGCCAGAAGATACGCACCAAGCCTTTTATGCCATCGCATAGATTTTTTCTGCATGGTGCCCTTTGTCATTAGTATCGAGGAGGTGCCTTATATTTATTATAGATTGGTTGTGTTTAATATCCATATGAGCAGAGTTTTAAACTTTTTTACAACATAAAAAATTACTAGTCTTATATGATCCTATCGCTCTGATTCATATTTCATTACGCCACATGAAATTCATATCCGTAATTCTATCAGAGAGGATTGCGGCTAGATTTCTCATGATTAGATACCCAAGTCTGGGGTTGTAAACAAAGAGCTCAAAGAGTTTCTTCTGGTTGACTTTCCTTACTATCAAATCACTGTATGCAGAAACCTGCGCTGAACGGCGCTTGCTCCGCAAAAGTCCCATTTCGCCAAAGATATCCCCATTTTTCAAGACAGCAAGTCTCTTGCTTATCTTGCCCTCAGTCAATATCGGGCTGACCGCTAATTCAACCTTGACGTTACCCTGTAAAATGATAAAAAAATCCGAGTCAGCCCCGTAACTTGATTCCTCAAGGATTATTTCCCCGGACTTATATGAAACTTCCTGGCTTAGAGCAAGAATGGTATCAAGTTCTTCAAGGTTTAACCCTTCAAAAATCTTAAATTTAAGAATATCTTCTTTTGTCAGCATGATTTAGCACCTTTACCTGAAAATATTTATTTTTTTTATTCATGTATTTCAAACGGTATCTTATTATAAACCCATTTCCCCTATTTATGTAATTTTTTTCGCCAGTTTTTTATCTGTATTTTATAATTATCTATAATTCAAACAAAAACAAAGAAGAAGCTTTACGGATAACTATGTGAATACGATCCTCGCTTGTTCTTTAAATGATTTAATTTACATGAGGTCTCCATGCCTGCTTATACAATTTCTACTTGCATGAAATAACGCAACAAAGTTTGGACAAATAAAAAAATTACAAATGTTTGTAGACCTTTTAATTTACTTGTCCGTCTTAATATTTAGATTATAATTATATTATATTGCCAGATAGATTATTTCTTGCGTAAAAAATATTCCCTTTAAAACATTTGGAGGCAGCCGTATGAAAAAATATTTACTCAGCATCCTACTTATTTCTGTCATGTCTATTTCAGTTTCTTGTGCAACTATACCTGAGGACCGTTACAACACTCAAAAAGGTGCTGCAATAGGTGCAGGAATAGGTGCTCTCCTGGGTCAGGCCATTGGAAGAGATACTGAAGGTACGCTGCTTGGGGCCGGTATCGGTACTGTCGTTGGCGCAATTGCCGGTAATGCCGTTGACCAGGATTACCAGGCGGCAAGGGATGCAGCTGCGCTTAACAAGAGAGTAGTCTACGTGGATGACCAAGGCCGTGCTGTTGAAGCCATTCCCGTACAAGGATCGCAACAGACAAATTGCCGAAAAGTAACAAAGAGATACTGGGATAATGGGCAACTGATCAGTGAAACTGTTGAAGAGATCTGTGAAGGAGAAAAAACCAGCAAGGATTATTAACAACATAATAATATTGTATCAGATATTCGAGATTAACCTCATGTATTTCCCGAATAATGCATCTACAATAAATTGAATAATATTCTTCATTCAATTCTCTTGCCTGGATAAAAAATATCCATAACCCTCATTGTTGTATCAGTAGTTGTCTGCACAGTACTTTCAGCATTACTTCTTGTTTTTACAATACAAATCTACAAATTATCGGCTTCAGTAAATTTTGGCACGATTGTTGATATCTATAATAAAAAACACCTTATCAATAAAAACGACTCAGAGCAGGAAACTGATTAGATGAATACGCAAAGTGTGAATATTGAGGAAGTGAACAATTCTATAAAAGATCAAAAAAAACATATGCAATCGCAAAACCAGATGGCTTTGTTCAGATATATGCAGGATGTTAATTCCTACAAACTGCTCAGCGCAGAGGAAACCGAAAAATTAGTTCTCAGATACCAAAAAAAAGGTGATCTGCAGGCTGGCAACGACCTTATTACAGCAAATTTGCGCCTAGTTGTTAAAATTGCCGGTGATTTCCAAAAATACTGGACAAACAACTTTCTCGATCTTGTTCAGGAAGGTAATATTGGCCTTATCAAGGCAATCAACAAATTTGAACCAAATCGGGGCATAAAATTTTCTTATTATGCAACTTTCTGGATTCGCGCTTATATATTAAAATTTATAATGGATAACTGGCGCCTGGTGAAACTCGGCACCACCCAGGCCCAGCGCAAACTGTTTTACAAGTTAAATAAAGAGAAAAAACTTCTAGAAGCACAAGGAATGAAACCGGAAAGCAGTCTGTTGGCCAACCGCCTGGATGTCCGGGAAAAAGATATCGTTGAAATGGAGCAAAGGTTTAATGGCCCTGATATTTCCATTGAAAGCCCGGTCAGTCCTGACTCAAAAACGGAGCATAAAGACCTTCTGGCCCAGGCTGGTCCATCGGTTGAAGAAATTGCAGCCAAAAGAGAGATCATAGAAAAAATCAAGGCATTTCTGGATAAACAAAAAGAGTCCCTGTGCGAAAGAGAAAAAGTAATCCTGGAAGACAGGCTGCTGCAGGACGATTCCCGTTCTTTAAAGAATATAGCAGAACAGTTTGATATATCAAGGGAACGCATCCGCCAGATTGAGGCAAGACTGTTAAAAAAGATAGGTAAAACTCTGCAGCAGGAAATGCCGGATATCACAATCAGTCTTCCAGCAGCTTAAGTATAAATGATTGATCTGCATACTATACTACCACCTTCATAACTATAGAGACAAAAAATGACGGGGCAGATTGTTTCTGCTCCGTCATTTGTTAATCAACCATCAGCCATACCTGTTATTTGCTGCCAATTTTATGCCATTTCATTAAAAGCAATCGTTTGTCGTGAAACTCGTCTTGCCTGGTATTACGATATCTTTCTTTAAACCCGGTGTTCTTGCTCCCTGTTCGACTTTATCAGCTACCTGACAGAATAGACGGTAATTTCATTCCTCGATGTTCACCTGCTGCTTCAACCAGACTGCTTTATTATTCAATAAATATCTCCCCAAATACCTGTTTTGTTGTTATAGTTACAGCATTGACATTTCGTAGTAATCTATTCATAACTTCTCAAATTATTTAGCTATTTTTTAAAAAAAACATATTAGTACCAAGGTACAATAGATTTTTATACATTATAATTTATAGTACAAAACACGGATTAATATAAATCCGCACAATATAATAGTATATATGCAGGGAGAAAATTGTAATGGCTACCGCTGAATACGCCACAGGAACAGAAGCAGGCACCCAGGTAGTAGGTAATGTTGTCATTCTCTACGGCAATGTAAAAGCCATATCAATAGATGGTACAGAGAGACTTCTTGGTCCCAATAGTCCTATTTTCTCATATGACAGGATTATTACCGAAAGCGATGGCAGAGTTGCGATTATCATGGACGACCCGGCACAGTCGCAGCTGGATATCGGCAGAATGAGCCACATTATTATTGATGAAGATATCTTTGCCGGAGTAACACCGGAAGATGTTGCGGCAGCCACTGCTGAGATCGAACAGATACAGGAAGCTCTTCTTGCTGAAGATTTTGACCCAACGGTCGAGTTGGAGGCTCCTGCAGCAGGCGCCTCTCCTGCAGCCGGCGGAGGGCATCCGGTCCCCGATTTTGCCCGGGTTACCCACGAAGGTGAAGTTATAGCCAGCCACACCGAAACCACAGGCATCACAACTGATACTGTTGATCCTATTGATGGTATGGCAGAACCTGAAAACGATGCGCCGGTGGGTGTTGATGATGCTGCCACCACTCCGGAAGACACTCCGGTCACCATTGATCTGACAAGTAACGATACGGATATTGACGGAACCATTGACCCCACCACGGTCACTATTACCAGGGGACCGGATAATGGCACGCTGGTCAACAACGGGGACGGCACTGTTACATACACGCCGAACGCGGATTACAATGGACCGGACAGTTTCACCTATACGGTGCAGGATGATGACGGCACAACTTCAAATGAGACTGCTGTCACCATCGGTGTTGATGATATCAACGATGCGCCTGAGTTTTTGTCAGGAGATGATACGTCTACCACGCCCCCAAACGATGATTCCTTTAGTTTTGATGTTGCTGAAGGAACAACCGCTGACACTGGAATTGGTACAGCTCCCGCTTTTGACATCGATGGTGATACTCTCACTTACAGTATTGAGACTGGCAATGAGGCCGGATTATTTTCCATAAATTCCGAATCTGGCGAGATCACTGTCAACAAGACAATCGATGATGCGGAGTTAGGCAACTACAGACTTGGCATCAAGGTAGTTGACGGTCAAGGTGGCACAGATACTGCTTCCGTGGAGATCAATCTCAACAATGTCAATGATCCGCCGGTGATCAATGAGAACCCGGAGGTCTCTGATCTTTCTCTGCGCGTTTCTGAAGAAGGCCTTGATAATGGTCTTATTGATGACCATCCCAATGCCATTCTTGACACCACCGACTCCACCATGGCCAGCGGCCAGATTGTCTTTACCGATCCTGATGCTGGTGATGCCGGCAATCACCTGGTCACCCTGAGTGCACCGGCTGAGGAGCTTTCATCGGGCGGCACCCCCATCTTCTGGAGCGGCAGCAACAGTAACAATCTAATCGGTTACGCAGGCGAAGGCGGACCTGAGGTCATCAGCATCACCATTGATAACGCCGGCAACTACAGTGTCAACCTCTCCGGCCCCATTGATCATCTTGAAACAACCTACGAGGATGTGAAGTCTTTTGGTGTTACCGTTACTGTTGATGACCAGAACGGCGGTATCGATACCGCCATCCTTACCATCGGGGTTGAAGATGATAAGCCGGTTGTCATTGATGATTATTCCAGTGTGACTGAAGGCCAAACTGAAGGCGCAACAAACCTGATGATGATTATCGATGTCTCGGGCAGCATGGGCTATAGCGTTAACTACAATGGATCGGATATGACCCGTTTGGCGGCTACAAAGCTGGCAGCCATTGATCTGCTCAACAGCTATCAAGACAACGGCAAAACGATGGTGAGGCTGGTACAGTTCAGTGGCGATGCCGATGGTAACGATACAGGTGATGCGACAGCTCTGGGTACTGGATGGGTCAATGTGGCCACGGCCATCAGCCTTATAGAAGGTTTGGAATACGGCAATGATTCCGGCACAGGTCAATACACAAACTACGATGCGGCCCTGGATGTCGCACAGTCTGCATTCAGCGATACTGGCAAGATTGACGGTGCTCAGAATGTTTCCTACTTCATGTCTGACGGCGTTCCCACCATAGGCAGCGGAGAAAGCGGCACCGGCCTCAACGGTGGCCTAGGCATAGGTACAGGTGAAGAAACCTCCTGGAAAACCTTCCTCAACAATAATAACATAATTTCCTATGCTATTGGTATCGGTACGGGCGCAACCGAGAGTGCCCTGAATCCTGTGGCCTGGGATGGCACTACAGCGACCGAGATGGATGGTATAGAGGTCACAGAAGAAGCAGGGTTGTCCGACGTATTACAGACCACAGTTATAGTGCCACCCTCCATAGCAGGCAATGTCCTTGACAACGACTATGCCGGAGCCGATGGTTGGGACACAGGGACGCCTATCCTGGTGTCTGTTTCCTACAATGGCATTACATACGAGTTTACGCCCAGCATAACTTCACATGAACTGGAACTGGGTGATGACTTTGGTAAAGTCCTTATTCACAGCAACGGTGACTACGAATTCACAGCCAGCCCTGTCAACGTTGATAATACTATAACAAAAGACATCACGTATACCATACAGGATAACGACGGTGACACCACAACCGGCCTGCTGCACCTGGGTATCACTGACAGCGACGTTGCAGCTTACGACAACTTCAACCAAGCAATGGTCAGTGAAGTGACACTTCCCGGAAGCACCACCACGATTACACTGGCTGATTTCTCCGACACCACCAATTCAGCAAGCAGCAGCCCTGACTACAACCCATGGATTTTCGATACCAAGAACAGCGGTTCAGTACCAGGAGACGAAAGAACGGTGGTAGACGGCGATTCAAACATCTTGACGAATGTAGCCACCGATCTTGACAAATGGATCGTTAGCTCTGTTAGTGGCTCTGGTCTCAATAACATTGATGCCAGTGTCAATGATTATGTCAACGGGGGAGGTAATGAACTCAAACTTAGAGATTACAATGGCGATTCTTCAGGTGCTGCCGAATTGCTGACGCCGGTGTTCACCGTCGGTTCCAGCGGCTCTACCACGCTCAGTTTTGATTACAGCAAGGGTGAAGCAAACTCCGGTGATGATGTCACATGGAGCCTGTACAAACTGGGTGCCGGAGGCTGGGAAGCTGTCAGCGGTGCGGGTTATTCCGGTACGTTCCCCAATGCGAATACATCGGGGACGGTGAGCACCGAAAATCTTACACCAGGCGATTACCGCGTTTACTTCTCTGTCATTGACGGTGGCGGTGGCTCATCTTCGGCCAACGACTCGAGACTTTATCTTGACAATATCAAACTTACAATCACGGATCCTGAGACCACAGAGGTTCAGGCAACTACTGTTAACGGCAATGTCCTGACCGATCCCAACAATTACATCCACAGTACCGACCCTTGGGATGCAGTTGACGATACAGGCGCTGATTCTACCACCTTGTTGGTATGGAATGGTTTAACATATGTTGAACCAGATGGAACCGGCACCATCATCAACGGCCTTCATGGAGATCTGCTGATTAAGAGCGATGGCTCTTACAGCTACACCCCTGATGCTGACCTGGACAATGTGGGAGAGCAGGAGGTATTCAGCTACAAGCTGAACCAGAGCGACGGAGATACCGATACTGCAGAACTGGTCATCAGGATCACCGACAGCCCATATACGCCACATACCCCGATCATAGGTACGGACGGCGATGATACTGCCCTCACAGGAACCAGCGGTGATGACGTGATCCTAGGTCTTGACGGCAACGATCATCTGCATGGCGGAGATGGCAATGATCATCTGAACGGCGACTCCGGTGAAGATATATTGGATGGCGATGCTGGTAATGATGTTATCTCCGGTGGCACCGGTAATGACACCTTGAGTGGCGGTGACGGTGCAGACACCCTTTGGGGCGGACCCGGCAATGATCTGCTCGATGGCGGTGCGGGTGATGATACGCTTACAGGTAACTCCGGGGCAGACACCTTCAAGGCAAGTGGGGGAAATGATACTATCACTGACTACAACCAGGCAGAGGGCGATGTACTTGATATCAGTGATTTGTTAGAGGCTGTTGACACTCTCGCAGTTACTGAAAACCCGGACGGTTCAGCCAGACTCTCCATCCTTGACGGCAGCAATGATGTGAAAGGGAGTGTTTCTTTCGATAATATAAATTTTGCGGATTTAGATCCAGTCGGTGATCCAGGACTCAGTGACCTTAACGGCGATGGTGATATCGATCAACTGGATTCTCTGATCGACAAAGTTGACATCGATGACGGCGGCATTTGATACATAAATCGGAGATATTCAGCTGCTGCTATTGGTAGCTGAACCGTCATCTAAAACAACGTGTTGCCGCTGCAAACCGGGCAACACGTTGTTCTTAGTTATTGGGGAAAAACATCAAACGGTTAACTAAAAGGGCCAGGTTGAGTCGACTGCCGGTTCCGGTCTTTTCATAGATTGAACTTAAATGGGCCTTGACAGTGCGCTCTGAGATATCAAGATTTGCTGCAATTTCCAGATTTGACTGGCCTTGGGCAATGAGATGTGCGATTTCTCGTTCACGCTTGGTCAGGCTGCCAAGTTTCTTTTCAGACTCGGAAATCGCCTTTTCTTTTGCCCTGGTGTAGGAGTCCAGGATCAAACGCTGCATGACTTTCTGGCCAAGCCATACAGCACCGCCTGTAATTACGCGAACTGCCTCGGAAAGACGATCGGACGAGATATAGGTATTGGCATACCCTACTATTCCCAGTTTGAGGAAGGCAAGACCCTCTTCTTCATCAGGTAGATCAGAGAGCAGGAAAATCCTGCTCATTGGAGTTGTTCTTCGGATATCAAGAAAGGTATCGGTGTCGATCAGAGGCCGGTGAATCAAGATCAAGTCAAATGTATTGTCAGCACAGCGGATTTTAAGTTTGCCTACAGTGTTTATCTGCTCAAAGGTATATTTGCTTCCAAGCAGATCTTCCCATCTTTTGATGACGGTATCATCGGCGCTGCATAAAAGAATTGTCATAACTTATTGTTCCCTCAGAGCCATATATTTTGCTCTTAAAACCGGTTTTAAGAGGTAAGCCAAGACTGTTTTCTTTCCTGTAAGTATATCAACGGATGCAACCATTCCCGGAATAATGGGCAGCGGGTCTGATTCAGGGCCGAGATAATTCTTGTTTGTTCTTAAACGGACAAGATAATAACTATTACCCTTTTCGTCTGTGATGCTGTCCGCACTTATATGTTCCAATTTAGCGTCCAGACCACCATAAATCGTAAAATCATACGCTGTAAACTTTACCTTAGCTTCCTGCTCAGGTCGAAGAAATGCAATATCAGAGGGTTTGATTCTGGCCTCTATAACCAGAGTATCCTCAAGAGGTACAATCTCTACAAGATCCATTCCGGGTTGTATGACTCCACCTACAGTATTTACCAGAAGCCTGTTAATGGTGCCGGTTACAGGCGAGCGCACATTGGTTCTCCGTAAACGATCTTCAAGGGCAATCGCAGATGCAGAGACCTCATCAAGCTCAGCCAGAACCTCATTTAATTCTGACTTGGCCTTGTTGAAAAAAACAAGCTGGTTTTCACGCAATGCCAGCTCGGCCTCCTGAAGTCGAGATTGCGCCTTGGGAATTGTCTGCTTAATGGTTGCAATTTCCCCCTGCATCTGGCTGGCTTGCCGTTCGAGATGCAGCACTTCAACTTCCGACACCGCCCCCTGGGCAACCAAAGGCCTGGTAAGTTGCAATTCTTTCTGCAGGAGGGCATTAGTTCTGGTCAATTCCTCAAGTTTTGTGGTTAATTCCTTATATTCATGCTCCCGCTGGCTGATCTGTTCATGCAGGATATCCATATTTGACTGGAATTCCCGCTTCCTGGATTCAAAGAGCTCCTGCTCACGCACCCCGATCTCAGGTTTTTCATCCATGACCTCCTGTGGCACCTCAAAGGAAGTGCCATTGGCTTCAGATAAAAGTCTGGCTGCCCTTGCCTTAAAGGAAAGGTATTTCACCCGGTTCTGCTTGAACGATGAGGAGAACCTCGTTTCATCTATCCGCAGCAGAAGTTGGTCTTTCTTTACCAGCTCACCGACATCCACCATTATCTCAGAAAGAATGCCCCCTTCAAGATTCTGTACTACCTGTATCTGGGTTGACGGTATAACCTTGCCTTCACCACGGGTAACCTGCTCAATATTTGAAAAATAGGCCCAGACTAAAAACAGGAGAAAAAGGGCAAAAACTACCCAAATGATGGCACGCCCTCCCCGGGGTGACTGGGCCAGAATAGACGTGCGTATATCTGTCGTCAGGTCAATATCTTCGGCCGGCATACGGTAAAATAATTTATTCGGCTCAGTTTTTTTTTCTGATTCAGACAACTTTCAAGCTCCAGATCATACGTTTAGCTGGCCTCTTTTAAGCGCCTCTAGAACAGACGTCTTGGGCCCATCAGCTACAATAGTACCATTATCAATGACAATAAGACGATCCACCATTTCAAGCAATGAGGCCCTGTGGCTGATTAATATAACTGTTTTATCTTCTATAACCCGGGAGAGATTATCTCGCAGCAAAACTTCAGTTCTGTTATCCATGTTGCTTGTCGGTTCATCAAGAACAAGTACCGGTGGGTCGAGGAGCATTGCCCGGGCCAGAGCTACACATTGTCTCTGTCCCCCTGAAAGTCCCCTGCCAAGCTCTCCTACTTCCATATCAAAACCCATGGAATGCTTTTTTACAAATTCGTTTACACCTGTCAACTCGGCAGCCCGTACCACTGCATTATCGTCAATATCATGGGCACCCATGGTGATATTATCCCGGATACTGCCACGGAAAAGTGTGATATCCTGGGATACATAACCGATACCGTGCCTCAGGTCAGCCGGATCTATCTGCCTGATATCTGTGCCATCCATACTTACCATGCCGTTAAGTGGTTCATATAAACCAAGAATGAGCTTCCCCAGGGTCGTTTTCCCGGAACCTATCGGACCAATAATACCTACCTTTTCTGCATGTTTTATCTTAAAGGAAATATTATTCAGGATCTTTATAGTCTGGTTAGGATAGGCAAAAGTTAAATTCTTGAGTTCAATGGCTCCCTCTATCTGTGATCGGTGCAGAAATGTCTTGCCTTCAGGTCGTTCAACTGGAAGCCTCATAATCTGATTAAGGGTTTTCAATGCCGCCCTGGCACGATGATAACGGGTAGCAAGGCTAACAACCTGCGACATGGGGGCAATGGCCTGGCGGGAAAGAATTACCAGCGCTATCAGGCCACCTTGTGACAGGTTGCCATTGGTGATCATGTACACCCCCACAATAACAACAACAACCACGGACATGCTTTGCACAAAAAAGGAAAATTGGTTCACAGATGACGAAAGAAATCTGGAGCGGGCACTCCACTTGGCAATATAACTTACTGCTTCTTCCCAGGCACGTTGGATCTGACTCTCTGCCCCAAGCATCTTAATAGTCTCAAGGCCTGTCAGGCCTTCAATTAATATTGCATTTTTCTGCGATGAGGCTTGAAAAGACTGTTCAACAGACTTTTGCAGGGGTATCTGAATCAAAAAGGTATAGATCAGAAGAAGTAGGATGGAGACTATTTGCACTAAAACTATACTGCCGCCAAGATACCAGATTACCAAAAGTGCCAATGCCACAAAAGGTAAATCGATCAGGGCGGTGATGGAAAAAGAAGTGATAAAATCACGAATAGATTCAAATTCCTGCAGATTCTTGGAGAATGAGCCGATTGACTGAGGGCGCGCCTCCATACGTAACCCCAGAACCTTTTGGAAAAGGGCAGCCGATATTTTCAGGTTGGCACGCTTACCGGCCTCATCAACAAAATAGCCGCGCAAGCCACGCATGATAACTGCAAAAACATAAATTACGCTTATGCCGATAGCCAAAACCCAAAGAGTTTCAAAGGCAGCATTTGGTATTACCCTGTCATATACATTTAAAACAAAAAACGGACTGGCAAGGCCAAAAACATTAATTAAAAATGAGGCCAATAAAACATCACGGTAAATTCGCCAAGATTCAAAAATTGTCCCCCAGAACCAACCTTTTTCGGAATTAGTGGGGCTGATTTCCTCGACAGTTTGTCTATCCATACGGAATTTCGGCCGCACGAATATCCCATAACCTGTATAGAGATCCTCAAGTTCCTGTTTGGCAACTGTTTTTTCCCCCATTCCTGTCTCTGGCAGGAGGACCCGTAACTGTTGACCGGTTTCTTCAATATTTACAAGAATGCAGGCTTTCCGGTCTTTCAGGAGTAAAACTACAGGGAGCTGCAAGTTGGAAATGTTCCCGAGGGGTCTATGGAGGACACGTGCTGCCAACCCCGCCCTGTCTGCAGCCCTTGAAAATAATTTCACAGTAAGCCGGTTGTGGACAAGCGGCAAGCCTGAACTTAATCCTGTTCGAGTTGCAAGGCGCCCATGCAGCTTGGCAAGCTGCATGAGACAATCCAGAAGCGGATCATCATGGGCATCTGTCTCCCCTTCAAGATTCCAGTCACTCTGAAGAGGCATTCTGTCTTTTTCTGGCATCGAATTGTTGTTTTGACCGAGAGAAATATATGTAATACAAAATCATTAACAGCCACACATATTTAACGCATTAATCCTGCCAGGTAAATATATTTTAGAGTAAAAATAAGGAGATGCTTATTTTTGTTGGATAACTCACCCAAATAGCTTATAAAATAAAGTGTGATCAACGCAATCTAGTGGAGTAATACTATGCTGTACATTGAAAGAGATAATTCTGGCAAGATAATTTCTTTGCACAATAAACCTGAAGCAGGTGCGAACGAACAGAAGTCCATAGTGGATGAAGAAATTCTTGAATTTCTGAATAGAAATGTTGACACAGATCCCAGGGTGCAGCTTCTGTCACTCTCTGATATCGGTATTATCCGCATACTTGAGGACCTGATTAATCTTCTTGTCCGTAAAAACATTATTCTTTTTACGGAACTACCAGAAGAGGCACAGGAAAAGATCAGAAACCGTAAGCGCTTACGTGAAAAGATCGATCCGGATCATCTCATGGTAGATGATATTTTGTAGTATTTCTCCCAAACTAGCCTCATTGCTCCTACCTACCAGATTAGGCTGATTTCAGCTTTCCCTTGTTTCTTTAATTAACGGTTTCGGCCTGTCAATGAGGTACCCTTGTATTGCATCAAGGTTTAGTTCTTTAAGAAGCTGCCATTGCTGCTCTGTTTCAACCCCTTCTGCAATTACCGTTATATCAAGGCTGTGTGCAACACTGCATAGACAGCCGATAAAGAATCTGCTGTCATTTTCCGCATCTTTCAGTTCCCCTGTATATGCTTTATCAATCTTCACGTAGTCTGGCCGCAGCGATTTCAGGTACCCTAAATGTGAAAAGCTCTGGCCATAATGATCAAGACCCACGAGGTGCCCATGTTTCCTGGCTACTGAGCTGAAATCTTTTATTATTTCTAAATGCTGGACTGCACCAAGCTCTGAAAATTCAAAATTAATGCGTGGAGCTTTTATTGGCAGATTCTCTATGGAAAACAAAAGCCATCGACGAAATACATCGTCCTGTATTGATGCAGCTGAGACATTTACCGCTACCCGCTCAACGCCCATTTTAGCAGCATCAAGTTGCATCACATCCTCTAAAGCGATACGGTCCAGAGTGGAGACAAGAAATAAACGCTCTGTGAAAGGCATAAAAACACCGGCATTTAAAAACTCTCCGTCATCCTGGACAATGCGAGAGAAAACCTCAAGATGAATAATAATATTCCGATCATAGGTATTAACAACAGGCTGGGCAAAAAGAATGATCCTGCGTTCTGATAAGGCCTGTTCAATTGTATTTTTCCACTGCTGCTGCCCCAGAGGCATTTTTCCCGTTTCTTCAGTAAGGTTGCGAACTGTCCATTTGTTAGAACCGGCCTGCTGTGCTGACCGCAATGCCAGATCCGCCTCTGAAAGCATACGTCCAAGTGTAGTTGCGCTTTCATAACTTACTGCTCCAACATGCCCGACATTATCCGTCAATGTCAGTTTCTCTACAACAACCTGGCGCAACTGCAAGCTCACAGTTTCAGCTATAGATTCAGCATTCCAGAATGTACCATCAGGCAGAAAGATACCGAAATCCCCTCCGGTCAAACGGGCCAGCAATGCATTTTCATACGGCTTTGTTGCTTCCTGCAATAAAGCTCCGACGCGTTTCAGGAGATCATCTCCTGCCTGAAATCCTTTCTGTTGATTCAATTCATGTAACTTATTGATCTGAACCAGCAATAAAACACCCTGAGTTGTACCTTCCTGCTGATCAAGCCGGGCAGTTATCTGACTTTCAAAATACCGTCTGTTGCCCAAGCCGGTGAGGGTATCAAAATAGGCATGCGTGCGAAGTCCTTCAGTAATGGCAACCTGCTCCTCAAACATCTCCCTGACCTTGCTGGTCATACGGTTCATTGCTTCAAATACACGTCGCAATTCTTTGGTTTTAGGCAAATCCTTCTGGATCTCGTATTTTTTCCTACACAGTGCATCAGCTTGCCGTTCAAGTAAAACCAACGGTTTCAAAAGCAGGCGCAGCCCAACCCCACCAATAATGAGAACGATAACGCCGCACGACAGAAACCATATAGTCATGTGTACAACATTTTCCCAAAGGGTCTTGTAAGCATACCCAGGATGGCTTTTCACATATATGGTGCCGGCCTGGCGCCAGTTGGCCATTACATTTGCAGATGCCTCAGGAGTTTTTAATGGAACCACCCTGATAAACCACTGCGGCACATTTTCAATGGTGACATCAAGCACTCTGTCTATGAGGATATTGCCCTGGGCATCCGTATAGCGGATAATCCGGTAATACCCCCTGTCAAATACTGCACTGATCATGCTCTCGATGGCGGGCATATCATTTTCAATACTGTACTGCGACATAGACACACCAAGGGAGGTTGCTGTATCCTGGGCGTGTGATTCCAACTGGTCGATAAGAAAAGACCTTGTGCTCTCAAACTTCACCAGCAAAGTTCCTGCAAACAGGATCAGGAAAAGGGCCAGAGTAAAGATAACGAGTTGTCTGTAAAGTGTCATAATTACACCTTGTTTTACACAATCAATTATAATCGAACACATCAATAACAAAGCATTATTGCCATTGGTGCCAGATCTTTCTAAACTGAAAAGATAATTTTCCTCTGTATTCTTTTTAAGCGGTTTTCATAAAATCCGGGCCTGAACATATGTCATTTCAGACTTGCACTGTTATAAATTATCCTCAGACATCCTTTGTATAAGGTCCTGCCAATGCTGCAGCCGCTTGCTGCTACCAGCCAACTTGCCCCGTCCCCGCTGTTTGGCGAGCCATAAACCCGTGCCGTTAAAACTGTATATCGGGATTAAATCCGTCCGTTGAGAGGCTGGTTTTATTTCTCCCACAAGATTGTCCAGAATGAGAGGTTCGGTATCCGGCGCCGTGAAATATGTAAGAACCATATGGTGAACATTTAAATTGAGGGCCTTTACATATGTGAGGTTTAATTTTTCCTCAGCAATTCCCATGGTTTTAAGGGTGAAATATTTTGCAATGGCAAAATCTTCACAGTCTCCTCCCTGTGTGGCAAGAAACTCTATGGGAGTCGCCCAGTAATCCTCTTTTTTCCAATGAAGAATATCATCCACAAACTCCATCTGGTTAAAAAAATCATTGGCCCGCTTAAGTTTATCAAGATCAGTCATGCTGTCGTTCTGAATTATGAGACTTTCCCAGGCAATTAGGCGAGAACGTGCGTCCTTGCCGTATTTGATCTCTACCTTATTTAAAAGCTCTTTGTCGAGCTGAAAATCTTCCCCGCCAATGATCTGTGCAATGCCGACCAGAAACAAAAAAATAACGAGAAAAAGCAGGGTAAGCTTTATTTTATCAGTATGTTTGACCACAATGATGTAATAACAAAAAACTTTTTTTCTGGGTAGACTCCCTCTCAAAAATTGTTAGGAGCGGCAGGAGCGGGTGCAAAACAAAAATGGGACAGCAAATGTGCTGTCCCATTCTAACAACTTACTGCTTGAATTAGCAAGAATCTATAATCAATTGGGAGTCATGGGCTTGATCCCCGGTAAGGCTTATCACCCTCCTGTTTCAATTTAATCTGACTTGGATGTTGAGCTGCTATTGACCTTACGAAGCGTCATCCTGCTCCTGGTTATCATTTTCAATCTTACTTTCGGCAGGCCACTGCAATCCCAGTGTATGAACCAGTTGTCCAATCCCACTTAAAATTCTGTATTGTGTATAGATTTTGTCATACTGGGCATTTACCAGGTCAATCTTGGCATTGACAAGTTCAGCTTCTATGTCCAGAACATCGAACATGGTCCGTCTGCCGATATTCCATTGTTTGGTAAAAGCCTCAGCAGTAGCTCCAGTTGATTTAACATAATTCTGCAGCGAGGCAATCGTATTTTGGGATGCTTGATGGGCCATCCATGACAGACGGATGGATTCAATAATCTGTCGTTGCGTGTTTTTCTGGATCTCACGTGCCTCTTTGATAAGGTAGCATGTTTCAGCAATACGGGCTTTATCGCTGAAACCATTGAATATGTTGAAACGCGCAACTGCAGTAGCTCTCAGTTCCTCTTCGTATCCTGGTATATCGACATCCTCTTCCCATTTCTGGTCAACTGCAATATCTAGCTTCGGATAATAATTACTCTTGGCAACAACGTACTGGGCTTCACGGGCTTGCACATCTGCCTGGGCAGACTTGAGGATAGGATAGTTTTTCAAGGCCAGTTGCTGGGCTTCTTCCAGGGATGGAGGAATAAAAGCATCCATAGGTTGAGGCTTAACCAGATGCTCAGGTATACGCCCAACGACAAACTGATAATCGGTCTGGGCATCGGCAACGTTTGCCTCGGCAATAACTAAATCAGATTCAGCCAGAGACAGACGTCCCATGACCTGGTCAAGATCTGCTTTTCGATCTATACCGGATTCGCTTCTCAGTTTGATCTGGTCATGAATCCGCTGGTGTATCGTAAGGTTCTCTTTTGCCAACTCAAGCAACTCAAGCTGACGCAGGTAATTCAAGTATACACGTGAAGTCACCAGGGCGATATTCTCTGATGTGCCCTGCAGCAGATAAGCTGCTGAATTGACCCGCGCTGTTTGCCTTTCCATCTCGTATTGATCGGCAAACCCACGGAAAACATTTTGTCGCAGGCTCAATCTGGTTGATTGGGGATAGGTAGTATCATCAATGGGATTATTCTGGTCCGCGATGCCGGCACCGTAAGAAATGTCAAGACTGGGCAGGTACCCTGCCCTTGCCTGCCTGAACTCCTCATCCCTTGCCAGCCGATTGTAGGCAATTGCTTTTATTTCAGGATTGGTCTTCAGCATGTAATGAACGGCTTCCTGGAGTGTTTCAGCCTGTGCGTAACCGGTGACAGATATTAATGATCCAATAATAACTATACCCAGGTACCTGACTGTTGGTTTCATCCGAGTGCCCCCATTATTAGAGTTATAAAACTCTTTTACTTAAAAACATAAAAGATTATGTGCTGCAGGGTATTACAGCGATTGATTATATCGTTCAAACACTAAATACTTCATTGCACCGAAACAAAATTATCATACTAATATAGTAATCTCAACCAGTTTTATATAATCTGCCAGGAGCAATGGTTGCTTATTAATTAAAGGTAATTATATATTTATGACAACTGAGATGAAAACAAGTTTATATATGTTATCTCCCACACGTAAATAGGGATGATTATGGATCATCCCTAGTGAATTTCATCAATAATACAGCAATAACATACTGGCAGGAGCATGGAAATCAAAAACATCAAGTTTGAGATATCCGCAGATTATGTCTGACCATTTTGCTGGCTTGCAGATCCTGCCATTAAACAAGTTGTCACCATTGAACCTTGAGTCGTCCCTACCTGGAAGACATCAAGCTTAAACCTCATCCGGTTCAAATCCTAGACCAGGGAAGTGATTACCTGATCAGGATATGACAGGAACTTGTTCAGCCGCGGGCAGAAAAAATCTGTTGCAGAAAGAATCTTCAGTCTCTTCCATTCCGCACCAGACGCACACATGCAGCTGCCAAACGGGCTGCAGACATGGGCAAGTTTAATGATTTCCACACAGCTCTTTTCAAAACTTTTTTCCCAGAATGGACTTGCTATCTGCAGACTTGAAATTCTATTGCAGATAGCTGAAAAACTCGTCCTGAATACAATTGAACTTGAATCTGAGTCTCAAATGGACTCTTATATTAAAGAAGTGATTCATGCCGAAAAAATGGCAAGCCTGGCTAATATCAGAGGGGGCCCTTCTTATGTGTCAAACAACAAAGTGCTGGCTGCAGGCATGCCAACTCAATCACAATTGCAACAATTGCTTTCTAATTGTACTATATATTATGTATCGCAAGAAAAATAATAGTCAATGAAATATATCTGGAGGTCCTTATGAAATTACGCCCTGCTGTACTTGGAATTGTAGCAACCCTAGCGCTGTTATTCTCCTTTCTTTCTCAGGCTTCATCAATGGATGACCCGGGATTTATAATCAACCGCATGGTCATGTGTGGAAAAATTGCAGACAGAGAGCCAGTTGCCATAGGTGACACATTTTCTGCAGTCACTGAAAAAGTATACTGCTTTCTTGAGGTACAAGAAATCACGGAAGAAACTACAGTCAGTTTTGTCTGGTACTTTGAAGGTACCGAAATGGCCAGGGTATCACTGCCACTCAAAAAAGGCATGCGTTGGAGAACCTATGCAAGCAAGAAACTTGAGGGCTTGAAAGGTAACTGGAAGGTTGAATTGCAGGAATATTCGGGTATAGTACTTAACTCAGTTGCGTTCCAGGTACACTAAAAAGAATGCCTATTTACCTTCACCGGACTCATTCTGTGCACCCAAGGACTTGATATAACTTACTAGTTCCTGCATCTCGATCGAATTGTCATCAATAGCATTTCCTTTATTTGCGTTTACTATACAGACATTTATGACACTTTCCAAACTGTTCTGTTCGCCACCCATTATACTGAATGCTGATTTTGCTCCTGCACCTGCGAGTCCACTTCCATTAGGGTGGCACATACTGCAGGATTTCGTACCTCCAGCAAATTCTGGATTATTAAAATGTGCTTTCCCCCTCTCCGCTGGAGTGTGACTTTTAGCAAAAGCCGGCATGGATGAAAATACGAAGACCAGAAGTGCCGATACCAAGAATGTCTTTTTCCTCATAAATATTTCCTCCTCTGAAAGGCATCATGATTATCTTTTAAAAATGATGAAACAAATAATGATTAAGTTATATCCGGACCTGTTGAAAAGCAAACCCAATCTAATAAAATGTTAACCCCAAGTTAATATTTAAACTTTTCATCCCACAGAATATTCAAGACAAATGTATTATCCCCTAAATTTCCAACCTGTTCCACATATCTTAATGCAAATGCTATTTTCTGCTTTACAGCTTGAAATCATGATAAGAAAACCTTTGGCAGCAATAATAAACCCCAAAACGTTGCCTAGTACCAAGGTACAATAGCTTTATCTGCAAAAAAACTTATAGTAAAAATGCGGCTAAATATTTGTACCCATAGTGAAACCTATTCTTCAACTGAAAGTTTTTTTAAAACAGGCAAAATAATTATGCATGCACATCCTGCCCAAAATCAGTCTCCACCCGAAAAACAATATTTTACATCCCGTTTCAAGGATGAGATAAAGCTTGCCAATTTTTTCCGCTCAGCTTCAAGCATAAACGAACTTCTTAATAGCCTGAAACAGGAGATGAGGAATTATTTTAATGCCCAAGCATTCACCATTTATTTCGCAGACAACAGGAAGAAGCAGATTGTTTCGAAAGTAAAAACGGGACGCCTGCGCAAGGAAATCCGCCTGCCCATAGATAAGACAAGCATAGCGGGCTTTGTAGCTTCTACCGGCTCAATTGTCAATATTATTGATGCCTATGACCAGGAGGAACTACAGAAAATAGATCCCGAACTTACATTCAACCGCAAATGGGATGACCAGACTAAATTTACAACAAAGCAGGTTCTGGCTGCCCCGGTTTACTGCAGGAAAACCTTATTTGGGGTTATTCAACTTATTAACAAAAAGGAAAGCAATAAATTTTCCGGTGAAGACGTTGATAATTTAAAGGCAATTGCCGATGCTCTCGGTCGCTTCATCTTGGAACACATGCCTGCCAGCAAAAAGGCACAGGGTTCAAAAGTGGAAAAGTTTCCGGCAAGCGATAAGATTCCAGCTCCATACAACATACTCATCCGGAACAATATCCTGTCAGAAGATTCTTTGTTAAAAGCCATCAAGAAGGCGGACAAGGAAAGGAAAGACCTGGAAAAGATCTTGCTGGATGATTTTGACCTGAGCCGCAAAGAGCTCGGAAAGGCCCTGGCTCAATTTTACGGTGTCGGATTCGAAGACCTAACCACTACTATCTATAATCCCATTGAATATATCAAGGGCAAGAATATAGATTTTTTTCTGCGCGGCCTCTGGGTTCCATTGCATTCCGACGGCAAAGAACTGCTGCTGGCCATAAACGATCCAAGCGACCACATCAAAATCCAGGAGGTCCAACAGCTCTATCGCACACCTGCAGTGGAGCTGCGCTTTGCCTTAAAAGAAGACATAGAACAGTTTCTGCATTCTTTTCGGGGTGCAATGAAGAGTAAAAAAAGTGCCAAATCGGTAGATGATTTATCTGTAGGTGACCTGCTTGACGAATTAAAGGGCCAGGATAGCGAAAGTATCCTGCAAGAGACTGATTTTCTGGAAGAAGAAGCTGATGTAAATGATAATACTGTTGTCCTCTTGGTGCGCAAAATAATCGAGGATGCATATCATCAGATGGCCTCAGATATCCATATCGAGCCTTACAGTTTTGAAAAAGATGCCATTGTCCGCTACCGTATTGACGGCCGCTGCCAACAGGCCTTAACCGTACCCACTTCCTATATCCGTTCAGTTGTCTCCAGGATAAAGGTCCTGGCAAAAATGGATATTTCCGAAAAACGGAAGCCCCAGGACGGGAAAATACGTTTCAGAACCTCCAACAATAAAATTATTGAACTCCGCGTTGCTACTATTCCTACGGCCAACAACAACGAGGATGTTGTCCTGCGACTTCTGGCCACTGCCGAACCGCTTCCTCTTGATCAGATGATGCGCAAAGAGACCTTTGATAGGTTCGTAAATATCATTCAGAAGCCGTATGGCATTATCATGGTTGTCGGCCCCACAGGATCCGGCAAGACCACCACGCTGCATTCAGCGCTGGCCTATATAAATAAACCGGAAAGAAAAATCTGGACCGCGGAAGACCCGGTAGAAATTACCCAGCACGGTTTACGCCAGCTCCAGATAAACATGAAGGCAGGCCCCACCTTTGCCCAGGCAATGCGGGCCTTCCTGCGGGCTGATCCTGATGTCATCATGGTCGGAGAGATGCGGGACCATGAAACTGTCAAGATGGGGATCGAAGCCTCCCTCACCGGCCATCTGGTCTTCAGTACCCTGCACACTAATTCTGCACCTGAAACCATCACCCGCCTAATTGATATGGGCATGGACCCCTTCAACTTTGCTGACGCCCTTTTAGGTATTCTAGCCCAGCGCCTTACACGGATTCTCTGTCCCAATTGCAAGGAGCCTTATCATCCGGAAAAATTAGAGTATGACCATATCAAGGATCTTTATGGTGAATATTTTGATGAACGGCTCAACATTCCCTATACTGATGATCTGGCATTTTACCAGCCAAAAGGATGCAAAGAATGCAATGATGTGGGCTACCGTGGCAGAATGGGGCTTTTCGAACTACTCATCGGTGACCGGGCCATGAAAATCCAGATCATCGAACGGTGCCTGGTTGATGATCTTCGGGAAGTGGCAATCAGGGGTGGCATGACTACTCTTCTCCAGGATGGTATTCATAACACGTTTCTTGGCAAAACAGACCTGAAACAGGTCATGAGTGTCTGCTCGCGCTAGATGCAATTTGTCCAGTCGCTTCAATCATAATTCAGCCAGGAATACATTCGTTAAATTTCAACCTCTCTGCCAACTAGCCGGCAAGGTGCCAGGCAATTAGCCGGTCTTCCAAATACGGGGGACATCACCAGTATTCAGGACATCCATGATATGCAGCTTGGGTTCTCATTCCTTGGCTTAAATTATCATTGCATGATAGCCATACGTCTGGCCAAGGTCTGGGGTTCCAAAATCATAGATTGCAGTAATAAAAATTCCATTAACAGTTTTGTCTCACCTATCCTTTACTGGCTACTCTCCAGATAACAAAGCATAATTTACAAAGCAGACTCGGAGAGTTGCTGCAGTTTGTTCGCAATAAAGTGTTTATTGCGGCAATGGTGCGGCAATGGCTTCCTGGCTGAAGCGTAACCGAAGGTCCTGCCACAGACTCAAACGTTCAGCATCACCCACCCGGTCCGACCTTTGCTTCTTGGCCAGCCATAACCCCTGGCCGTTAAAACTGTAGACAGGAATAAGGTCCGTCCTCTCTGAGGCAGAGCGAATTGTTCTAACCAGGCTGTCCAGTATAAGAGGATCTGCATCCGGTTCCGCATAGTAGCTCAAGATCATGTGCGGCTGTTTAAGTTGCATTGCTTTTACATAAGTAAGCCGCATCTTGACATCAGGAATTTCTAGCTGACGTAGAGTAAAATATTTGGCTGTGGCAAAATCCTCACAGTCTCCGCCCCCACTGGATAACATTTCCTGTGGCGTTGCCCAGTAATCCTCTTTGCCCCAATGGGTCAGGTCGTCCACAAATTCAAGCTGATTGAAAAAGCTGTTAACAGATTCCAGTTTTTCCATTTCTGCTGCATAACGTTTTTCCTGCATCAAGGCATGCCATTGCGCAATTCTTTGCTGGGCCGGATCAACCCCTAGCTGCTTGACAGGCTCAATCCTTATTGTCTCCTCAGGTACTTTTCTTTTGGCTCCGCAACCGTTTAGAAGTATTAAAACCAAAACCGTAATTAAAGCTGCTGCCAAGAGTGAAGAAGATTCTTCCCAGTGTTTATATAATTTACAGAACCGGGTCGTTTTCATGAATAACTTCCACTTGAATGTTTTAAAAAACCAAAAACAATCCTCGAATATTGATTAAACATACTTTATAAACAATAAGAGAAATATCAATTTAACTTGCAAATATGCAATATATTAAATGCATATTTTAGCAAAGAAAAATTATATTCAGACCCTCTCTGTATGATTTCAAGAATTTTTGGTGTATTATTTTTGTGGTATACATGAAAAATTAGCAAAATACGCCTCAAAAGGATTATTTATCATGAAAATCTGCCCAGGATGCAAATACGAAAGAACCATGCAGGACAGCCTGCTCTTCCCGGATTACGAATGTCCTTCATGTGGAATTATTTTTGAAAAGGACAAGGCCAGGCAGGAGTTGGCCGAGCTCGAAAAACAACGCGAAAAAGAGCGGAAGGCAAAACTTGAAAGACTTAAAAAAGAAGAAGAACAGAAGCTCATACAGGAAGAAAAGCGGCTGATGAGAGAGGAGCAGGAAAGAAAGGAAAAAGAGGAAACAGAAAGACGGCAGGAACTGGAAGCAGCACGAATACGACAGCAAGAGGAAGAGCAAAAGAAAATGCAGGAAGAAGAACGGCTCCGACAGGAGGCTGAAAAAAAACTGCGGCAGGATCTGGAGGAGAAAAAAAAGCAGGCAGAAGAGGTAAAAAATCAAATCAAACAACGACAGGCAAAAATTGAGCAAATCACCCGAGAAAATCAAGATAAGATCATTACCCCGCCAGAAACAGAAAAAACCTATCAGCTCTTTGACATGTGCCCTTTTAATATGGCTCAAACCGGCAAGGGCCTATCCATTGCCGGATTTGGCGAATCAAAGAACAAATGGCAGCATGCTCGCTGTATGCAGAAATACTGCAGGCTCTGGACTTTGAAAACCGACCAAAATGGTGCAGTTTATGGTCAAGGATGTTCACTGCAATTCCTGGGGTTAAGCAAAGAAGAAATTATTAAGAGTTTTCAGCTTAAAAATAGACAGATTCTCGAGGATACATATTCCCTCCCAGATACCAATAGCTTAAATAAAAATCAGGAGTGAAAGTAAGCAATTCAAATTTGTTCAGAGTTGCCAGTTAACTTAGGTGTTAACCTTTCATGCACATGTTTTTTATATTACATTAGCCATTTCCAGCTCGTTTGCACAACCCTTCCCATATCGCCTCAAAATCAAACGGAAAAACCCTTTATCCAGGTTAACATATCTATCGGATATGCTAACGATCTCAAATCCTGCCAATAGTCATCATTGTTGTAAAAAAAATACTTTTTGGTCGGTGAAGATTTAAGGAGAACAAATATAGCAATTTCTCCCTATGGAATAGAAAGTTTTGAAGCAGCTCACATGAATTTCATGGCCCGTTTTTCAATCAATCCATAAATGTTTCCATTACTTTTATGGTTTTATTCCAGTAAACTATATGGTAATAAAGAAATAATCTCGAATCTACAATATATATGCCTATCAGGGTCTCTAGCCCCTGCTTTTATGATAATAAAAGAAGAAGGATTTACTTTGTGAGAGTCATTTGAAATGGCAACACAATTATCATATTATAAGCATAACACCATGCAACCAACTGATGATGCAGGATTTACAGCACGAAACCCTATGAAATTATTCAGGCAGACACTTATTCTTTTTCATGTCTTGAGCTTTCTTGTTTTTCTTCTGCCAACAGCTTCTTCTGCCGGGGAGATTGATGAACTTCGCAGCAAGGCGGAACAGGGCCAGGTAGAGGCGCAATACGACCTGGGTGATGCCTATTATTCCGGCAGAGGCACGGGGAAGAACCTTAAACAGGCCCTTTTCTGGTATGAAAAGGCAGCCCAGCAGGACCACCCCAAGGCACAGAGGGCCCTGGGCGCCATGTACGAGCTTGGCAAAGGCACGGCCAAGGCACCGGACAAGGCGGCCTACTGGTACGAAAAGGCAGCTGTACAGGGTCTGGCCCGGGCCCAGGCAAACCTCGGTATTCTCTATGAAACAGGTGTGGGTGTTGCGCAAAACCATGAGACTGCCCGCAGGTGGTATGAAAAGGCGGCGGAACAGGGCTATGCCCGGGGCCAGACCTATCTGGGCCGCATGTATGAGCTCGGCATCGGTGTAGCAGTTGACTTTAAAAAGGCCTTTTACTGGTATGAAAAGGCAGCGGAACAGGGTTATGCCCGGGCCCAGACCAATCTCGGTGCCCTGTATGAAGCAGGCCAGGGCGTGGAGCAGGACCATGTACAGGCCGTTGCCTGGTATACGAAGGCTGCCGAACAGCGTTATGCCAGGGGCCAGTTTTACCTGGGCCGCATGTATGAGCAGGGACTGGGAGTTGCAGAGGACCTGTCCCAGGCATCTGAGTGGTACTCCAAGGCGGCAGCACTGGGCTATGCCCGGGCCAGAAAACAGCTGGCCCAGGTGAAATCTGCACATGGCACGAGCGATGAAAAAACAAAAGAAGAAAAACGGGAGGCTGCAGGCCAAGTCAAAGAAGAGAAGATAACAGCCGTACCTGATGAGCCGGAGGAGGAAGAAGAATCCGGGCAAATAACAGCTCCTGCAAAAGATAAATATCTTGCTGCAGCGGAAGAGGGAAACCCCGAGAGCCAGAACTCTCTTGCCCTGTTGTATCTCAACGGCAAAGAAGGTTATGACAAGGATGCGGAAAAAGCTGCATACTGGTTTCGCCGGGCTGCAGAAAACGGAAATGTTGCTGCCCAGAACAATCTCGGCTTGCTCTACCTGAATGGTGAGGGAATTGGAAAGGACCAGCATGAAGCGATGTTCTGGCTGCTAAAGGCTGCTAAAGGCGGTGTTGTAGAAGCCCAAAACAACCTGGGCCAGATGTATTATTTAGAGGAGAATTATCAGGAAGCAGCATTCTGGTTTTTACAGGCTGCAAAGCAGGGTCTTGCAAATGCCCAGAACAATCTGGCTGTTATGTATTCAGACGGGCTTGGTGTGGAACAAAACAGGGAGCGTGCCATATATTGGCTGCAGAAGGCTGCTGAGCATGGTGATCGCACGGCACGCCAGAATCTGGCCATGCTCATGAAGGATGAGTCAGGAGCTGCTGCAAGCAATTTATTACAAAAGAATTCACAGGATACAGTAACTTCGAGCCCATTAATTGAAAAAAATAAAAACGAAAGAACCGGGATGCCTGTTCCCGAGTCAATACCAGACACTGATCCACTCCAGGCCGCTAAAGAACATTTTAAGAAGGGCAACCTGTATGCCGAATATAGAGAGTTTGACTCAGCCATTTTGGAATATAAAAAGGCAATAGAACTCGATCCCAACAATTCCAATACCTATGAGAACCTCGCCATAACCTTTGCCAAGACTGGAAAATTTCAGGATGCCGTCGAAACCATGCAGACTGCCATCAGTTTAAGTCCTGATGATGCGCTGAAATATTCAACTCTTGGGATTATCTATCATGCCGACGATAAACTGCAACAAGCCTTGGAACAGTATATCAAAAGTATTCGTCTTAATCCCGGGAATGGCGAAATGTATTATAATATGGCCATGATTTACAGTGAACTTGGCCAGTTCGAAGCTGCGTACAGGTCTTGCCTGCAGGCACAAAGCTTGGGCTATACAGGAAGTTTTCAAGCATTGGTCGAGTTACAAAAGGTTAAGCCGGAATTATCTGAAATTACGGAGAATAAAAACGTTGCTCTGCATTTACGCCACATAGTTACTTCTACAGCTGAAGAGGCTGAACTTATCCTGGAGAGATTGCACGAGGGAGAAGATTTTATCCAGCTTGCGGCCCAGTTTTCCCTCCAGCCTTATAATTTTAACGGCGGCTACTTGGGACCCTATGATCCAAATGAACTCATGCCGGAAATTTCAGAGGTTGTAGTACCTCTCAGTCCTCTTGACTTCAGCCCAGTGGTTAAGACCAGCACCGGTTTTCACATCTTCCAAAAATTCATATTCGACACAAACCTTTTGGCATCCCGCTAGCAATCAGCCTTGTCTTATCACAAACGAGGCTTCTTGAGTTGAAAAAACAGGGATTAAAAACCCTGGGCTGATTTTCAGCCGGAATTCCGTCACCGTAATCTTCAAAAGATAAGACCATGCAATTTTCTTTGATAACTGCTGCGGCAGTGGGATGCGTTACTTGTCAAGATCTGTGCGCCTGTCTCACTGGCAGCAATTTTAGAGAGATGGTAAAAAATATGATGTTTTGACGGGATGTTGAGGCCGATTTCGCTTGGCAGTCTGGAGGGACAGTCGGTATTATTGTTGGCAGCTCCGGCCAGTATCCATTATAAGCGCTTTTACAGCATTAGTTGTGTCAACACAAATGGGCTATTATGAACATGGTTCAAAAAAAGTATCATGTCAGCTTTTAACTTTTTGAAAATGCACAATGTGTGACGCAAGGTTGACATTTTGCAAACTCAACCTGGGCAAAGTTGCTGTGAGTAATTGGACTTTTGAAATAAAAAAAAGCCCTGTCGGTGGAAATAATCCAGGCAGGGCTTCGGCAAGCTTATTAAACTTGCCCTATTTTATCGGAGGATTGTTTTAATATTATAATAGAAACATGTAACCGTCAAGAAAAAACTACCACAAAGTGGCAGTTTCAAAGAGTGGTTTTAAGGGTGCAATTCCTCCCGCTCTGTTGACTATTTTTATTTTTGTACAAAGAAAGAATTGATGCAGGTTGCAGATATTCAATAAAGGCTGATCACTTGGCCTGGGTATCTATTTTTTCATAGAGTTCGGTTGAGAGTTTTTGTCCCTCTTCAATTTGGTTTGAAGACATATTTTTTATAATTAGGTCTTTATTTCTTCCACCATATTCATTCCCTTGTGAAGCTGCCAGATTAAACCAGGAATATGCTCTTGTATAATCTTGGGAAATTTGGCCGGCAGCATACATAACTCCCAGATTAGTCTGTGCTTCAGCAAGACCCTGTTCAGCCGCCTTAGTGTACCATTCTAGCGCTTTTTTAAAGTCTTGCGGCACACCATTTCCATTAGCATACATAAAACCCAAATTAAATTGCGCCAGGGCAAAACCCTGTTCAGCTCCTTTAGTTAACCACTCTAAAGCCTTTTTAGAGTCTTGCGGGACACCTTCTCCGCCTTCAGCATAAAGAAGTCCCAGATTAGTTTGCGCCTCAGCAAGACCCTGTTCAGCTGCCTTAGTGTACCATTCTAGCGCTTTTTTAAAGTCTTGCGGAACACCCTCACCATTATTATACATAACTCCCAGATTAGTCTGTGCTTCAGCAAGACCCTGTTCAGCCGCCTTAGTGTACCATTCTAGCGCCTTTTTAAAATCCTGCGGCACACCCTCTCCATTATCATACATAAAACCCAAATTAAATTGCGCCATGGCAAAGCCCTGTTCAGCTGCTTTTGTGAGCCAATGAGCAGCTTGTCCGTAATTTTGAGGCATGCCTTCTCCGTTAAGATACATAAATCCTAAAATCCATTGTGCACTGGCATCTCCCTGCTCAGCCAGTGATATAAATAATGTATTATCTCCAGCAGATGATTCTGCTCTCATTTGCTGCGGCAAACAGATAGAGATGAAACCCATTACAAGAAACATTGCTAAGATTCTCTGTATCCGGCACATAATGACTCCTTTTCCGAAGAATATTGGCCCTTCCTCCTGCATTCGTTTTGTACATAAATCCATTTACAGTCATAAATCTATTGTACCTTGGTACTAATAGGGTGTTTTTATAGGAGATTTTTTGCAGATTGCAATTTCAGCGCCGAACCGGGAAAAATTACATAAGGGATAATTGGCATTTTTTTGAGAAGAAAGTGCTTACTCGTGGAAAATGCTGAAAAGTCCGGTTTTCATTTCATAATGCTGACTTCTTTCCTGCCTGACACGGATCAGGGTCTATAGCCCATATCTTGAAGTAAAAAAGGCAGAACAATTGCTGTTCTGCCTTTCAATTATGCAAACTTAGATACTGTTCAGTTATTGGTTGATTTCAAGATATGGGGTACAGACATTTTGAAATTGCTTGATTTGATAATATATGATTCTTGTTCATGTTCAATACTATGAGAAAAAATGATGAAATCGGGGCACTTCTAATGAGCCATCACGCTTTCAATATAGTGCCTCAACATGGTTTTCTGGGCAACGTTCAAATCTGTAAACTTGACACTGCATCGGCGCAACTTCTTTGATCCCTTATCAAGTCCAACATCCTTTATGACGCGGATTGGAATATCCTCAAGGCAGAACTTTTGGTCGATGAAATCAAGTCTCATCTCTTTCCGCGGCCAATTCTCCCAACCGGCATAACTAAAGGCCAGCCCGTCATTACTGATATCCAAAACTTCATAGGATAAAACCATAACCGGTGATACCAGTACACAGGAAAGGTTAGTAACACTAATCCGCTCATGCTTTCGCCGTTCAGTAAACGCATTCATAGTCCACCCCCTGACCGGAGTTTCAAAAATGTTGGGCATGAAACATTTATCCTATTATTATGAATATATAGGTTATAATCAACAAAAACAATCAATCGCCCGGAGTATTTTCAAGAGTATTTTGTTTTTCAGGTCTGAGAAGAATCTAGTCCTGCAGATGCATTTATGCAAATATCGTTTCAGTTTAAAGCATTCCAGGTGTTTCATTTTAGAGATATAGTTGTCAGAAATCGGGGTGGATTGTGTGATACGCATCCTGAAGTTTTAGCGTATATCGGAGAAAGAAATCTATTATTATCAGAAAAAGAAAATGGCGCGCGACTTTTGGTTACTGAAGGGATGCCGGATAGGGCACTGTGATGGCCCGAATAAGGGATGATTTTCTAGCGAGTCTGTTTACGTTAAGGAGGTGGAAAAGCAGGCAGGAAGATCTCCTCCTACAATAGTAACTTGTCATCTTCTTTTTTACGTCCCGATTAGTTTGGTTCTCCGGCTCCGGGCAGAGTCATGCGCAAAAGTGATATCAGCCGCCCAGGTATGCTTTTTTAACCTCGGGATTATTGAGCAGGTCCCCGGAGGGACCTTGCAGAACCAGGCGGCCGTTTTCCAAGACATAGGCCCGGCGGGCAAATTTGAGAGCCAGGCGGGCATTCTGTTCTACCAGCAGGATTGTTGTGCCCTCACGGTTGATCTCTTTGAGCGCGTCAAACATTGAGAGCATGAGCAGTGGTGCCAGTCCCATGGAAGGTTCGTCCAGAAGCATGAGCTTGCGCCCGCTCATATAAGCACGCCCCACTGCAAGCATCTGCTGTTCACCACCGCTCAAGGTGCCGGCCATCTGGGACTTGCGTTCCAGCAGGCGGGGAAAGATGGTAAAAACCTGCTCAATATCCCTGGTGATCCTGTCCTTGTCCCTGCGGGCAAAGGTGGCAAGCTGCAGGTTTTCCATCACGGTCAGGTTGCCGAATAACCGCCGGCCTTCCGGCACATGTGATATGCCCAGTTCACTGACAACCTTGTCGGGTTGGTACTGCAGGAGGTTCTTGCCCTCAAAAGTCATGCCAGAGCCTTTGTCAGCTGGGATCAGGCGTGATATGGCGCGCAACGTCGTACTTTTGCCGGCACCGTTGGCACCAATAATGCAGACGATTTCGCCCCTCTCTATGGAGAAATTGATCGAATGGAGAGCTTTAATCTTGCCATAGGAGACATGCAGATTTTTTATTTCCAGCTGCATCAGTGAATATCCTCTCTGCCGAGATAAGCCTCTATAACCTGCGGATTATTCTTAGTCTCCTCTGGGGTTCCTTCGGAAATAATTTCACCGAAAACAAGGGTCTGTATCCTTTCGCATAGCTCCATGACAAATTTCAACCGATGTTCGATGAGAAAAATTGCTACATTAAACTCTTCGTGGATTTTTCTGATAATGGAGATCATGCGGTTCAGTTCATCAGGGGTCATGCCGGCTGTCGGTTCATCCAGGAAAAGAACCTTGGGATTTGTCGCCATGGCCCTGGCCATCTCCACCCGACGCTGGGCACCATAAGGCAGGCTGACGGCAAGCTGGGAGCTGAAACGGGCCACATCAAATGTTTCCAGCAGGTGCATGGCTTTGGCAGTGAGCCTTTTTTCTTCCTGCCGGCAGAATCTGGAACCAAAGAAAGCCCCCCAGATGCCATATTCCAGCTGGGAGTAGCAGGCCATTTTGACATGCTCAAGGACAGTCATGTGCCGCCAGAGCAGGAGATTCTGAAAAGTGCGGCCCAGTCCCAGGGCGGCAATTTCATGGGGGCGGTGGCCTATAAGGTTATGGCCGTCCAGTTCAATATTGCCTTCTGTCGGGGAGTGGATGCCTGAGATCAGGTTGAAGATTGTAGTTTTGCCGGCACCGTTTGGTCCGATCAGTCCCACAATATGACCCGGTTCAAGGATAAGGTTGTAGTTGTGCACGGCCCTTAACCCCCCAAAATAATGTGTCATGTTGTCAACCCGCAGCAGTGCCATAGTCTTATTCCTTGATTAATTCCTGCCTGGGTTTCATGAGCTCTTTGGGTTTGAACTCGGTGAAGGCGATAAGACCGGTTGGGCGGAAGAGCATAACCAGGATAAGGAGGAGCGGAATAATTATCCATTTGTATATCTCAAGGGGCCGCAAGGCTTCGCTTAAAATGTTGATGCTGACTGCGCCCACAATGGAACCGGTTACCGAATTGAGGCCGCCGAAATAGACCATGGCCAGTATTTCGGCCAGCCGCTGGATGCCAAAGGAGCCGGGGTTGACATAGCGCAGAACATGGGCAAAGAGTCCACCGGCCACCCCGGCCCAGAAAGCCCCAAACATAAAGGTGATGATCTTGGTCTTGCGGGTATTGACCGTCATGACCTCGGCGGCCAGCTCGTTGTCGCGCACGGCATTAAGAGCCTTGCCCATGGTTGAACGGACAAAATTATTGATAATCCAGATACACAAGACCATGACGATGAAAACCGTGGGCAGGGTGGAATAATGGGGCTGGCTGGACATGCCACGCGGCCCCCCTATAATTTCAAGATTTTCGATAAGACTTTTGACGATAAAGAGAAAGGCAAGTGAGATAATGGCCAGATAATCCCCGCGGGTCCGGAAGGATGGTATGGCAATAACCAGGGCACCAAGGGCTGCGGCAATTCCTCCAGCAATGAGGGCCAGGGGAAAGAAATAGGCGCCAAGCACCTCCGGCAGCAGGGCATCACCAAACTGTTTGTCATTGGTAAAAAAAAGCAGGGTGATTGTGGATGCCGTATAAGCTCCGAGTGCCATGAAACCAGGATGGGAACAGGAAAACTCACCCATGTAACCATTGATGACATTGATGGAGAGCGTCAGCATGATTCCGATCATGGTGAGCTTTAAGACCAGGAGCCGGTAATCGCTTATATCGGCCCAGATATGCAGCGCTCCGTAAAAAATCCCAAGATGGACAAGTGCGGCAATGGTCACGGGCCGTTTATCCAGAAATCCTGCCAGTCTGTTGGCTGGTTTCAGCAGGCATTTGACAATAATGAGAATGGGCAGACCGTATACCAGGATAAGGTAACCTATTGTGCCCGGGATAAGCAGGGGCTTTTTTATTACCGTGAGAAGACCGAAAAGCACGGGGATCTTGGGAAGGCCGAGATAGTACGAGATCAGGTCACCCAGATAATACTCCACCAGCACAGCGCCCAGGAAGCCCAGAAACCAGCCGATAAGAGGTACCGAGGCAACAAAACTTTTCAGTCGGGCTTTGAACCCTTTTTTATCTGGCTGCAATGTATGATCCGGAATGTCCATTCAGTTTTTTGTCTTTAATTTTTGTCATGGATTCAGGTTACAGCCGGAGTTGGGTTGAATGCGCCTGGCCGAAGAAGCCGTGCGGCCTGAAAGTCAGAATGAGCAGAATAATGGAGTAGGCAATGACGTCCCGCAGGGTTGACGGGAAGATCCAGGCCACAAAAATTTCAATAAAACCCAGAAGAAAGCCGGCCAGGGCAGCACCAAGAATGGAGCCACGTCCGCCCAGGATTGCTGCGACAAAAGCTTTCCAGCCCAGCAGTATTCCCATATATGGGTCAAGTACCGGATAGGCGAGACCGTATAGAATACCTGCGGCAGAGGCCAGAGCCGAGCCGATGGCAAAGGTGAGAGGGGCGATCTTGTTTATGGAAACGCCCATCAGGGGAACCGCCTGAAAATCAAAGGACATGGCCCGCATAGCCATGCCCCATTTGGTTTTCTGGATAAAGCGGTGCAGGAGGTACATGAGTCCCAGGGAAACACCGACTATTAGAATTTTCTTGTTGGTCACAAAGACGCCGCCGAACTGGTAGGTGGCCGATTCAATAAGCTGGGGGAAGCTGAGTCTGCGGGCGCCGAGAATGGCCAGGTTGCCGGTTTCAAGAATAATGCCGATCATCAACCCTGTAATGGCAGCAGATGCCCGGGGCGCATCGCGCAGGGGCCGATATCCGACGCGTTCGATGAACATCCCCACAAAAGATGTAAAGAACATGGCAAAGAGGATGGTCAGGATGAGGATAAGCCAGCCGGGCAGGGGGATGCCGGTTACGGCGACAAATCCGAGCAGGGCTGTCGCCACGCCGAAACCGATATATGAGCCGACCATGAAAACATCACCATGGGCAAAGTTGAACAGCATGAGTATGCTGTACACCATGGAGTATCCCAGGGCGATCAGGGCATAGAAACTGCCCCATTGCAATCCGTTTACAATATTCTGGAGAAATAGGTCCATTCCGGCTTAGTTCGGACAAACAGACTTATAGAATTCATATTCTCCTTTGTCGCTTATCCGGACAATAACAGCGCACTTGATGGGATCTCCTTCTTCGGTAAAGGTCATGTCACCGGTAATGCCCTTGAAGTTTTTGATCCGGGCCAGGGCGTCGCGCACGGCTTTGCGGTCTGTCGCGATCTTGCCCGTAAGCTTGCCGGAATTTTCAATGGCAGTCTGTACCAGGCGGAGCGAATCCCAGGTCAGAGCCGCAACATCATCCGGGGTGTAGCCGTATTTTTTCTGGTAGCGCTCAATGAATTCCTTGGTTGCGCCCTGGGCACCGGCAGCTGCATAATGGGTGGAAAAGAATAGACCATAGCAATCCTTGCCGCACAGAGTCACGGTCTCGGCAGACCCCCAGGAGTCGCTTCCCACAATGGGTCCGGTCCAGCCGAGTTCATGGGCCTGCTGGACGATGAGAGCCACCTCGTTATAGTACTGGGGTGTGAAGAGCACCTGGGCGCCGGACTTGTTGATCTTGCTCAACTGCGAGCTGAAATCTGTGTCCTTGGTAGTGAAACTTTCGAAGGCAACCACAGAGCCCGGGCCATGGATTTTTTCCCATGCCTGTTTGAAAAATTCCGCAAGCCCCTTGGGATAGTCACTGGCAACATCATAGAGGACTGCCGCCTTGGTAAAGCCGAATTCCTCGGTAATAAAATTGGCCAGAACCGGGCCCTGGAAAGGATCAAGGAAGCAACCCCGGAAAACAAAAGGACGGTCCTTGGTTGTGTCGGGATTAGTTGACCATGGGGTGATCATGGGTGTTTCGTAGTTGTTCGCCACATCACCAGCCGGCACCGCCTGCTTGGAAGACTGGGGCCCTACGATTACAAGAACTTCGTCCTCGGTGATCATTTTGGTATTTGCCTTCACTGCCGACTCGGCCTTGGATTCGTTATCTTCAATAACCAGTTCAACGGGATATTTTTGGCCGCCAACTTCTATGCCGCCCGCTTTCTCGATATCTTCCAGCCACATCTGGGCTGCGTATTTTGTGCCTTCGCCGACCTTGGGGATATCGCCGGTTATCGGGGCATTGATGCCGACCTTGACAACTGCCTTGCGGCCAAAACTCCAGGCGTTTGCTGAAACAACCAGAACAGCGATTAGTCCCCAGACAATACCAGTTAGTGTCCGTTTCATTTTTCCTCCTCTCATTGTCTAATAATTATATGCAGTGAAAATTGCCCTGAAATTGCAGATCAAAAACATATTATCTTGTTTTTCTACCTTTAATTCCCTGTAGTTGACAACTGAAAAATTTTTATTACGGAAGATGGGTATTAATACTTACATGAAAAATAATAAAAAAACAATTTACTTGGTTTACAGATGATCAGCATATGATTGTCCGGGGGGTTACACGAGGCGAACACATCCTGCTGCAGGAAGTTGCAATTATTGCTGGCTGTCAAACAATTCTGGCTGAGCGAAATAATCTGCCCGGAGAAATGCTATGAGCCGGCGGCTTATTCAAGAGCGGACGAATGTTTTGTTATTGGATATTTTACGCAAATCATAGTAAGTTCATAACAGATTTTATTTGTTACATTTTTTTGTCGCAATCAGCAAAATTGAACTGCGGGGTGGATGTTGAACGTCGATATTTTATTTAAGGATATTGCAGAATTAATTTCAAAACCGCTTTTTACTCTCTCAGGCACGGAGGTCACTCTCCTTTCACTTTTTATCTTTTTAATAGTAGTTTCCGTTTCTGCTGCTCTTTCCTTTGTTCTGCAGCGCGCCCTGAAAAGAACCCTGGCCAACAGGTTCGAGAAACAGGAAGGCACGCTCGCCGCAATTTTACGCCTTGTTCATTATTCCGTCATTATCATCGGTTTCGGTATCGGCCTGCAGACCGTTGGCATCAATATCAGCGCCCTTTTTGCAGCCGGCGCAGTATTTGCCATTGCCATCGGATTTGCAATGCAGAATATTGTCCAGAATTTTGTGTCAGGAATTATTCTGCTGCTTGAGCGCACCATAAAACCAGGCGATATTTTAGAAGTCGAAGGAAATGTCGTAAGAGTTGTCGACATGGGCATAAGGACAACCATTGTCCGGACTTGGCGTGAAGAAGAACTTATCATGCCAAACTCGGTATTCGCTCAAGCAACTGTGAAAAATTATACAATGCGGGATAATGAATTCCGACTGGGTGTTGAGGTCGGCGTAGCCTATGACTCTGATATGAAGAAAGTTATCGAGGTGCTCGAAACAACAGCTCATAAAGTTTCCTGGAGGCTGCCGGAGCCTGAACCCAGGGTTCTGCTCCAGGATTTCGGTGACTCTGCAGTTATCTTCGGTGTCTATGTAAACGTTGATGACCCTTGGAAGCAGAGGGTATACATGTCAGAACTGCGCAAAGCTATATGGTTTGCTTTTATCGAGGCCAATATAACGATTGCATTCCACCAGGTAGATATTCATTTTGATCCACCCGTCACAGAAGCCTTTACGGGCCTGACAAAAATTAAATAAATTGGAATGGGGCAATGGAAGTAAATAGTGATGGGCTGCTACTGGCATATATCCTGGATGGAAACGGCGGCGGCAAGATGGTCGGCTGGGATGAGATTGACAGCTGGAAGCCGAAACAAGGCATTCTCTGGATGCACCTTGATTACAGCAACCCCAACGTGCAGGAATGGCTTCATGAAAAAAGCGAGCTTGATGAGGTAATTTGTGATGCCCTGACTGAAGAAGACTCCAGGCCTCGCTGTACACAATTTCAAGATGGCTTGCTCCTCGGCCTGCGCGGCGTTAACCTGAATCCCGGGGCCGACCCCGAAGATATGGTAGGCATAAGGATCTGGTTTGAAAAAGACCGGATTATAAGCACACGAAAACGCAGGCTACTTTCAATATTGGACATTCAGTCTGCAATTGAAGAAGGTGAAGGGCCTGAGGCCATAGGTGACTTTCTGGTGCAGATCTCAGGCCGTGTCATGGAGCGTATGCGTCATGTTTTGGATGAACTGGAAGATACTGTGGCCGACCTTGAAGACCAGGTGCTGACAGTAGAAAGCCGCCAACTGCGGACACAGCTTGCTGACCTGCGCCGGCAGGCTATCAGTCTCAGGCGTTACCTGACTCCGCAGCGGGAGGCACTCTCAAAATTGTTGACTGAAAAGATTGCCTGGCTGGATGAAAGTGACAGGATCAGGCTGCGGGAGGTTTATGACCAGCTGAGCCGCTATCTGGAGGACCTAGACGAGGCGCGTGACCGGGCCGCGGTCACCCAGGAGGAACTGCTCAACAGGCTTTCTGAACAGATGAACAGCAAGATGTATATCCTCTCCATTGTTGCCGCCATTTTTCTGCCCCTTGGATTTTTAACAGGCCTGCTCGGCATTAATGTCGGCGGTATTCCCGGTGCGGACAGCAAACTGGGGTTCTTGTTGTTTGTAATGTTGCTTGCTGTTGTTGTCGTTTTCCAAATCTGGTTATTCAAGAAAAAAAAGTGGCTGTAGCTTCCTTTTCTTAACGGATTGGTTCAGGAGCAATCGCCAGGCAGGGATGGCCGCCATTCATCTTGTGTTCTTTTTGACCAATTGGGGGAGCATCATCCCCAAAGGTCAACATGTCTCCTGGGCAGGTTGATTTTCTTGAAATCCGCCAAAATCAAAATTTCTGTGGTTTTAAATATTATGCAAATTAGAATATTACCCTAAGCCTTGGTAGCTAATTAGGCTGTCGCTGAGGTGCAATTGGCGTTGTCGAAATGTTGTATTATCCGATCAATCCTGAAAATATCTTTTTTGTTGCGTTGACAGGTAAAATTCCACACTGCCATAATTTTTGGGGTGGTGGAATTAATTTTAGCGGGTTTTGATTGCCTGCGCTTTGCATCGAGTTTGCCTTTTTCGATCAGATAATTCTTTACCGAGTCTGCCCGCGTCTCGGCAAGCTTTTGTAATTTGTCATCATCGGCAGCCTGATCTTTGGATTGCTCTTTCGTCTGCACCTTCGCTGCATCTTTTTGGCTGCCAGGCTTTTCTTTTGAGGCTGGTTTTTCAGCCATTTCAGCCCAGTCCATCTCGCGGTCAGCAGTTTCCTCAATACCCAGGATTAAAGCATATCTCACCTCCATATTCTTTATGCCAGCGGTAATAGGTGACATCACTGATGCCAAATACCCGTATGGTCTCAGCAACAGTTTTGCCTTGACTGATGAGAATGTCTGCCGGATTTGCCAGAAAGCGAATACCACGGATAGGAGATTGTTTGGATTCAAATTCGTATCACTTTTCAACTCGGGGTTGATCTTACACATAGGAGAAATGTGTGCTTTTCTATACTACTAAGCCCAAAACGGTACAAAGAACAAAAAATTGATCTATTCACTCGAGAATCAGTCCGCAACCCGCCCATATTATAAATTCCATTGACTTATTTTCCAGTAATACTCTAAATGGGGAACAAATGTATTTGCAGAATAACCGGCCAAGTTAAACCTGTCATAAAATGAAGAGGAAAAGCCTTAGGTCTCACAAGTGATAACTAGGCTACCATTAGGTTCGTAACCGAGTTAGCCGAATAAGGATATTTCGGTTTTTTATGGGCCATCTAATTCGAATTCTCCTAATTATAATTCCAAAGAAAAAAACCGGATCGATTATTGGTGGCAATCAGCCTGTCCATAATATGTTTAGCTATAAATGGACTCATATGAAAAGTATTTCTACCGATTCTATACATAAGATATTCCGGATCCTGCCATTTTTATTCCTTTCGGCATGCATTGTTATCCCAACACCCTGGAGTGATGATAAAATTTCAAATGAAGAAATATCTGTTATAACCCTTGGCCTGTCTACAAAAGATGACGTACTTAAAAAATTTAACGAACCCGATGTCATTTGGGAGATAGGAAACCAGGAGCAAGTTTTCGTCTATAAATGGGAACGACTCAGAGCAGTCTGGCTCCTGGCAGGAGGTTATAACGCAACTGGTGGGCCCATTAATACTGACGAGGCGTTACTGGTCCAATTTGATGAAACTGATCATGTCAAAATGATTAAAAAGGGAACAAAGTCTGGGTTTGAATCATACGGGGATTTCTTGAATCGCTGTCTTAAAGAGGACAAGGAATAACTTATGACAAAGACAGCATGCAGATTATTGTATCCGGCAATTTTTGTAATACTTGTTATCTTATTATCAAGTTGTACGACGACAGTTTTACCTTCAGCTAAAGACTTTGAGTTGATAAATTCCGGGAAGCGAAGCATCGTGCTCATAAGGATTAAATGTGAGGCTGAAGGCGAATCCTACGAGGTCTTTCGGCATTTTGTTGGTGATGATGATATTGGCTTTGCATTGGGAGGCTTTGAAACTGGAGGTGAACTGCACCGGAAGGTACCAGCGCATTTATCGAGTCAGACACGCAAGGATGGCTGGCTGTATTTCGTGCTGGAGCCCGGATTTCATTACCTTGCAATTCAACCCCCACGTCGGACTGATGTATGGTCATACGAGAATAGCTTTAAAAGCGCTCCTTTGTGGAGATTGGATATTCCACCTCAAACCGGAATAATTTACGCCGGGACACTATATCTTCCAATTATCAAACAAAAACTGCTGTTTGGTGACTCGACAATTCAGTCTTTCATTACGGACGGCATTGTTGTTCTTAATAATGAGGATGCTGCCCGCAAAATAGCAGCCGATTTTTTCCCGGATCTAGAAACTTATAAAACCGTGTTGATGGCGAAACATGAAGGACCAATAATTCTGAAATTCCCCCAGATGGCAGAGTAAATTAATGTTTCTGATTACAAAAGAAGATAAAATTGAAACTACCCGCTACGGAGCATGTCTGCTATGAAAAAAGTTCTTCCCTTTTTCATTTCATTAATAACAATCATAGCCTTGAACGCTTGTGGGGGAGGCAATGATGAAATACATAATTGGATGATTCCTGAGAATATATCCGGAATCTGGGAGGCCAGTTTCCCAGATAGTGATTATTATCCAAGCGACATTAATTTACAAGAATATCAATTTACCATAGAAGAGAATAGCGGGATTATTTCCGGAAATTTTGAAGAATTTTACTATGATGGTAAATATTTCATCTATCCAATTGAAGGTTTTTTCAATTCTACCAATGGGTATTTAACAATTAGCCACAATTCCTATTTAGGGGGTTATCATACAGAAATATTTAGATTCACAAGTGAAGCATTGATGTATGCAATAAGTGATAATAATCATGACCTCCCGAGATATGAGTGTGTAAAAATCAGCGGACCGTAGTTTTCGATACGATTACTATTTCAATCAGACAATAAAAGCACCTATAGAAGTTGCTGTTGCCGTTACATATTTCAAGTCAGAATCGCAATAATTTATTGTATCCGATCAACTTCCAGACAGGCAATTCCTTTTTCAAGACCTGGTGTACGACAGTACTACTGGTTATGCTTGCAGGTTGTGCCGGCCTGCCGATGGTGACCAGCAGGGTTGATCCTGTCCCGTTTCAAGAATCTCAGCTTAACTTCATTGAGCCTGGAAAAACCACCACCTCCTCATTAGTGCAGATCCTCGGAAAGCCAACGTTCGTTCGGAAAGATGGCCAGATGCTGGTATATGCCTCTGCTATAAACGTGCACAATGCTGTGCTGGTTGGTGCGCCCGTCAGCCAGTTCGATCACTATTTTTTATTTATCGACCTTGCAGGCGATGGCACTGTGGAAAGCTATGAAATCGTAAGCAATGCGATGAAAAGAATCACCGGCAGCAGGCCGACTCCGTGTCGTCTTTCCGGTGAATGCGTTGAGATTGATCCCTGGATCTACAAATCTGGTGCTTTCAGTATCGGGGAGGAGGTTCTTCCAGAGAACTTGGATATAGCTGTGCTGACGGATACACTGAAAGCCACTGAAAATGCGAAATCTTATGTGCCCGGACCACAGGAATGCGCCATTTACATATGGGGATTAGGCGGTAATGAAATGGGCATCAGGGTTTCCATAGACAATGGTCCCTGGCGGGCTATTGATCCCTACTCTGGTACGTTCATCCTGCGGCGTCTCTCCATAGGGATGCATCGGATAATGGCTTCTTACCGCATCAATGATCGCCAGTTCGATCCACATGAATATAACGTCGATTGCCAGCCGGTGGCATCATTATTTGCACAGATCTCCGCAGGGGGCTTTTGGCGGAGCCGGATGAAATTCGAGCTTCAGACTGAGGAGGCAGGGCGGAATCTGCTGAAAAAAAGTCGTCTCGTCCTTGAGTGATTCATTCATTAGCAAGCTGGATTTCAGTTTTTTGCGTATATGTTGATACGGGTAAGTAACTTGGGGAATAATCTTTTCCAAATAACAAAGAGGGGAATCTTTATGAATAGTGTTCGAAACGTAATATTTTCTTTTCTTGTGTTATTTTCAGTCATAATCTTGGTTGCCTGCGAAAGTGTAAAGCATCAAGTCAATTTGGATGAGAAGTTTTCAGCATCCCCTGGAATCAAAATAGAGGTGGGTAAGGTATCAAACGCTTGCGGCGAATCTTTTGATATAAATATTGAAGAAATGCTTACATCTGCTTTTACCGCAGAGCTTGAAAAGAAAGCCATGTTATGGCGGGGAGAATCCGGCTCAAAACTTACGTTAGAAATCAGGATAGCTGATTACCCGAAAGGTGATGCATTTAAAAGATGGTTATGGTTTATGCCAGGATGGGGTGCTACCGTTTTGACCATACAATCAGATTTAAAAGAGGCAGATAAAATTGTCAGTACGGTTGAGGCAAGGCGTTATGCATATGCAGGTGGTGAATCAATCACTACCTGGAAAACTGTCCTTGCAAGTATTGCGAAGGATGTTGTTGCAGATTTTGAGGCACAAATAAAAAAGAAGAATAACTGAGCTAATAAATTATCAGATATAATATTATTTCAAAAAGACAGGTCATGTATGGCTCTGACTTTAATTTTCACAATTCAAAGTTTCTGCTGATATGCCTGACAATGTCAAGTAGAAAAGATCTATCCATAGCCCCCTGTTTTAGCAGGGGTTTTGATTTTATATGCAGGACATGATCGACTTGCAATGGCTGGTATACATTTACACTCGTGAATGCTTCTTAAATTATCAATATTGCCAGTGGATATATTGAGTCAGATTTTGTATGACAAAACTAGAGATTGTGGCAAGAAAT
>Ga0209742_10000094_pt1 | contig 48382 bp, 39 predicted proteins | sample DeeMarSeWOR38_10_FD_187462 | JGI IMG/M metagenome (GOLD analysis project Ga0209742, IMG submission 187462) | Marine sediment microbial communities from White Oak River estuary, North Carolina - WOR-3-8_10 (SPAdes) (version 2) | ecosystem: Environmental > Aquatic > Marine > Intertidal zone >...
GCCCCATTTGGACCCAGGAAGCCGAAAACCTCACCTCGTTCCACTTCCAGAGTCAGGTCCGTAACGGCAACCTTATCTCCAAATACCTTCCGTAATCCTTGGGCGACGATAGATGATGCAACTGACATGATCAGGGATGATGCTCAATGATGAATACTAAAGTATGGCGTGAAACGTGGTTTCACGCCATAGGTTTCGTAGTTAGAATTTTACCTTACTCCAGGGACTCAGCAATCTCCAAAGCCGCGACACTATCTCCCGGTCCAGTGAGCGCGTAAACGATGCCATCCTTTACCCAGATCAACAGGTACTCAGGGAATTGACTGCGCAATGATTGCATGATCAATGTCCCTTCAACGCCATCGACGAACACATCCTGGTATTCAGTCCCAAAGCGCGGGATGGGGATGATGAGGGTTGTCGTCCAATCGACATTGCGGCTGAATTGGGCGGCTTCTTCGGGGGACATCCCAAGTACTTGCAGCAATGTCTCACCAATACCAGCAATATCTAACCCGGGGGGGGCACTGATTTCCGGGCTGGGAAACTGCATCAGCGTAGTGCACTGGCTGAGGTCTGGAAGAGGCATATCCGGATCGACCTCTCGGTCTGCGATCATCTCTTCAGGAATTTCACATTCCCCAAAGGCAGCTGATACTGCAACCGGTATTGTCATCGACACCGTGGCTCCATCCAATTCGGAGGGAAGATTGAAGTCTGAAGCGCCGAGCTCATTCAACACGCTCTGCACTCTGGGGAGATCAATCTGGTAAGAAACTTTGGCTCCAGGTTGAACGGCCAGTTTTTCATTACTTTCGAGCGCGGTTGGCAACCGTACTTGAAAGCCAGCCAGGTTGCTGGCCTGAGCTGCATCCGCCACTTCTTGATGCTCACCAAATTCCTCAATCTGGACATCCTCAGCGAGCAAATATTCAAACTGGGAGGCGGAGCTAAATTGTTCTTCCAGTTCATCCGGATCGATCTGTAAAACAGTAAACTGCTCGACCCGGAATAAACCAAGGAAGCTGCTCCCGATAGCTCGAATTTGCGGGAAAGCCAATGCTATTGCCAGGATAGCGACGACTCCAAAGGCTATCCAGGCGAATCGATTCTGACGATTGAATATCTTGTCCAACATGTTCATGCTCTCCTTACTGGAATACTTATTATCAAATTGGGAATAGGCAATACTGGCAGAAGGTGGTGATTCATCATATTGCGGTTCCAGTACAGCCAGTTGATGGTTGACACGGTTGCTTTGAGTAGAGATGTTTTCCAACCTGGTCTGACATCTATCACAGGTACCCAGGTGCGCGCTCACCCGTTGCGCATCTTCTTCAGCGATTTCTTTATCCAGGTATGCCCTGATCTGTCCATCTGATAAGTGCATCTTCATTCTCCTTGAAACCGGCGATAGACCCTCTCAAATTCATCCTCGGCACGCGCCAGTAATTTACCGACCGAGGAAGGTCTAACCTTGACTACAGTGGCGATTTCGGCATAACTAAACCCTGAATGGCGCAAGACCAACAATTGGGCTGAGCGGGGTTTCATCTGGGCGAGAACTCCCCGGACTTCTCGTCGCCGTTCCAGGAGTTCAGCCTGATCGGCGGGATCGGCGGGTGGATCACTTTCCAGAGCCAGTTTGCCGGCTTGCTCTTCGTATTGTGTGCGTCTCTTTTGAGAGCGCAGCGCATTAAAACCCAGGTTGACCGCAACCCGATAGAGCCACCCTTCCAGATTTTCTCTTCTCGCTGGGGGACGCTGGTACAGTCGCCAGAAAGTTTCCAACGCCAAGTCCTCCGCCTCCGCCTTGTCTCCGACTACACGAAAGAGTACACCATAAACTTTAGGCCAGTGCTCAAGGAATGTTGCTTCGAAATCCTCTGACCCAGCAATTGCTCTTTGAGCCTGGAAATTTACTTTGTTTGAAGTCACAGTCATCAGTGTAACCTAAAACGCCATAGCTTGCGCGCTCATTAACATAAACACCGGTGGGAAAGAAGTTGTGACATAACATTTTCTAGCGATCGGTAAATAATGCAGTAGAAATCGCCGATCAGATCGGCGATAGCGGATGGGCACTTTCATTCCGGATTTCCTTAGCCTTCAATTGGCTATGGCAAGGCCAACTCAAATCTGTCGTAGAGATGTTGCCTGTCCTCCAAGACCAGATGGATTCTCTGCCTGATCCCAGCGCTTGGGAAAGGAGATTAAAAGGGTTGAAATCTGCTTTGTTAACCTTCCAAGGAAATCTTGACCAGGCGCTGAAAATCCTCCGGGAAATAACAACGCAAGCTCGCCAGGTTGGAGAATTATCGAGTCTGCTTGAATATTATCGTTACATTGTATGGATCTCATTGATCACAAAGGACCTTGAGTCAGGGAAAACAGGTGCAGAAGAAATGATTGAACTAAGTAAAGTAGGTATGAGATCGAAATCAGTACCTCACAGCTCCTTATCCCAAATATATAGCCGGGGGGGTGAGATCCAGAAGGCGATCCTCATTCTTGAGCAAGCCCACAAAGAGGCTGAAGTCACTCAATCTGAATACTGGGATCAACTTTGGCTATTGTGGGCCCAAGTAGATTTGCTTGTTGCACAAAAAAACTGGGAAGAAGCCTTGCAGACCTTTCCTGATATCATCGAGTTAACCACTGAGAAAGGTTTACGCTGGCATCGTTCTCAAACCCTTGTAGATTGGGCCGATGCCTACCTCACGCGAAACCAACCTGAGGATGTAGGCAAGGCGCGCAAGATTTTAGAAGAAGCCCTGTCAGAGTTCCGAGATATGGGGGCGGATGGCTTTGTGAAGATGATAGAGGATCAATTAGCGGATCTGGCTTGAGAGAAGGAAGTTATGTGCGACGCACATTTGTATTCCTACGCCTTGACCAAACCCACCTGCACCTGCTCCCCATCAAACTCGAAGGTGGCTGTAGCAGCATCGGGAGGCGGCTCGCCAGATTTCAGCTCCAGGGTCAATGTCTCGCCCATAATGTATTCTCGATATTCCTGGACAGCTTGATCAAGATTTGGCGAAGCGCTGGCGAAGAGATAGATGCGGTCAGCGATATCGAAATCGGCTTGCTTGCGCAAGTCCTGGACGCGACGCACAAATTCACGCGCCAAACCTTCCCGAACCAACTCAGGGGTCAAATCAGTTTTCAACGCGGCAAGGTAAGCGCCTTCTGATGCCACCACCAATCCTTCATGCGCCTCTGCCCGGACTTCAACCTCGTCCGGGAGTATCTCCAAGGATTCACCATCTACAGAAATCGTGATCGAATCGCCATTCAGCAATTCCTGGGCAGCTTTTTGCGCATCCAAATTCAAGATCGCAGAACGTATGGCAGGAAATTGGGATTTATATTTACTACCCAATTGTTTTGGCAATGGATTTAAAGTATAGGCAACCGCTTCACCCGCAGAAGTCAAGGCCGTAACCCGCTTCACATTTAGTTCGTCTGCTAAAAGGGCAGCATTCCTCTCTAAGGCTTGCGCCTCCAAGAGATTCCCCACCGAAAAAGCCGCTTCTGCCAGAGGCTGGCGAACCTTGATGGCGGCCTGGTTGCGAGCCGAGTGTCCAAGCGATGCCAGACGCATCACCAAGCGCATGTCAGCATTGAGTGTTTCGTTTATCCTGGGTTGACTATACTTGGGCCAGTCTGCCAGGTGCACCGATTCGGGCGCATGCGGATCGACCGCATAAACCAGGTTCTGATAAAGCTCCTCGGCCATGAATGGCATTGTTGGGGCGAGGAGTTTGCTGATCGTCGTCAGGGCTTCATAGAGGGTAGCGTACGCTGTTTCCTTGTCGCTATCCGATTCGCTCTTCCAAAAACGCCGCCGCGAGCGCCTCAAATACCACTTTGACAAAGTATCCACAAAGTTTTGGATGGGTCGCGTCGCGCCCAAGACATCATAGTTCTCAAACGAGTCAGTGACATCACGCACCAGGGTATGCAGCTCAGAGAGCAGCCAGCGATCGAGATCATTTTCGCTCTCAAGCGGACCCTCACCGGGAGGTTTCGGCTTCCATTCATCCAATAAGGCATATGTCACGAAGAAAGAATATACATTCCATAAGGTCAAGGTGAAACCGCGCATGACCTCCCCCACCAGGTCAACCGAGAAACGGCGTTCCTGACCAGGAGGGCTGGCAGTATACAGGTACCAGCGAAAGGCATCGGCACCATGCTCGTTGATCACATCCCAGGGATCGATGACAGTGCCGCGCGACTTAGACATCTTCAGCCCATCCCCATCCAGGATCAATCCCAAGGAAAGCACATTACGGAAGCTGACCTGCTCAAAGAGGAGTGTGCTGATAGCGTGTAAGGAATAAAACCATCCCCTGGTCTGATCGACCGCCTCACAGATGTAATCTGCAGGGAACTGCTCTTCGAAAGCTGCCTGGTTTTCGAACGGATAATGCCATTGGGCAACCGGCATGGCTCCGGAATCGAACCAGACGTCAATCAGCTCGAGCACGCGCCTCATCTGACCATCGCATTCAGGACAATCAAAATGAACCTCATCCACATATGGTCGATGCAGATCGAGTTCTGATAAGTCTTCACCAGCCAATTCACTCAGTTCAGCAACTGAGCCCACCGCCAGCTGGTGATGGCAATTCTCACAATCCCAGATTGGCAAAGGTGTCCCCCAGTATCGCTCCCGGCCCAGCGCCCAATCGACGTTATTTTCCAGCCAATTGCCGAAGCGCCCATTCTTGATATGTTCGGGATACCAGTTAATCTCTTGGTTGAGATCGACAAGTTTGTCTTTGTATTGGGTTGTCCGAATGTACCATGTGCCGCGCGCGTAATAGATAAGCGGAGTGTCGCAGCGCCAACAGAAGGGATAAGTATGGGTGTAGGTCTCCGCCCGATAGAGCAGGCCGCGCGAATCCAGGTCTTCGGTGATCAAAGGATCAGCATCCTTGACAAATTTTCCGCTCCAGGGGCGTACCTCCGGGATAAAAGTGCCATCTTCAGCGACGGTCTGTAGCACCGGGAGATCAAATTCAAGCGCGGCTTCCATATCCTCTGCACCAAACGCGGGAGCCATGTGAACCAAACCGGTTCCGTCTTCTGTGGTGACAAAATCCTCCAGAACGACATAATGGGCAGGCTTTTCGAGCGCCAAGAAAGTGAAGAGAGGTTTGTAGCGCATCCCCTTGAGCTTCTTACCCTTGAATGTTTCATAAACCTCAACCGGATCATCTCGAAACACTTTCTCAACCAGGTCTTTGGCCAGGATCAATTTCTCTTTGCTTCCATCAGGTAATTTTCGCTCCACGATGACATATTCGACATCAGGATGAGCTGCTACGGCAACATTGCCCGGCAGCGTCCAGGGGGTTGTGGTCCAGATCAAGAGGGATGTCCCTGGATCGTCGATCAACGGTAAGCGTACGAAGACAGATGGATCAACGGCATCACTATAACCCTGAGCGACTTCATGGTCTGAAAGTGGAGTTCCACAGCGGGGGCAATAAGGAACGACCTTAAAACCCTGGTAAAGCAAATCCTTATCCCAAAAACTTTTCAGGATCCACCAGACCGATTCTATATAGTCATTGGTGTAGGTGACATAAGCACTCTCCAGATCCACCCAGAAGGCGATGCGGTCGGTCAACTTCTCCCAGTCCTGGATGTAATTAAAAACAGATTTACGGCACAGCTCATTGAATGGACCAATGCCATATTCCTCGATCTGGCTCTTGCTGTTGAATCCCAATTGTTTTTCGACTTCGATCTCGACCGGCAAACCATGCGTATCCCATCCACCGCGCCGGATGACATGATAGCCGCGCATGGTCTTGTAGCGTGGAAAAATATCTTTGAATGCCCGGGCCAGCACATGATGCACCCCCGGCAATCCATTGGCAGTCGGGGGTCCTTCATAAAATACATACTCAGGTGAGCCCCGGCGTTGTTTTTCGGATTTCTCAAAGATATGGCGAATCTTCCAGGTTCGCAGAACTGCTTCTTCAACCTGGGTGATTTTGAGTTTTGGAGAAACGGGTTTAAACATGTCCACCTCTCATGAGATCATCTTCTTACAAAGATCGGTGTGATTGGAATACTCGATCCAATTAATTATTAATCCTATGCAAATAAAAACACTCCCGTCCCAGTCAGGGACGAGAGCTAAACATCGATATTACTCCCGCGGTACCACCCTGGTTCCCGCAATCGGCGGGCACCTTGATCGAGTACGACCCTAACATCATTTTACAGAATAATCCGCTGAAAGATTATACTCGCATCCTGGATAACGGGCGATGAACCCGGCGCACCTAATAATGGAAATTGACCATGTTCAGTTTGCAGCTCCGGAAGGATTTTCCGCCTGCTGGTCTGCCCCGGCTCACACCAAGTCCAGGGTCGCTGACAGCCTTTGGCAGGCTTACTCTTTTCCATCTCAGCCTATTTGGGCTTAATTGAAGTGATTATGCCATAACTTATCACCTCGGTCAACCACTCATCCAGTCACGATCCAGAATGCGCTTGGAGACGATCAAAGCCAGGAAAGAAAACAGGATCAAAATCACTGAAAGGGTTAAGGCGATATTCAAATCAAGCTCAAAACCGATATAAATCGCTAATGGCATCGTCTGCGTTCGTCCCGGGAAATTTCCAGCGAAGATGATCGTGGCCCCGAATTCTCCAAGGGCACGCGCCCAGCTCATCACACTGCCTCCCAGCAAGGCTGACCAAGACAACGGTAGCGTTAGAAACCTGAAGATCTGCGGGCTGCTGGCACCATCTAAGGCTGCCGATTGTTCAAGCTCCTGATCGATGTTTTTGAATCCCACCGTCGCGGATTTTATATAGAAAGGGGCAGCAACAAATACCTGGGCCAAGATCACCGCCAGTGGTGTGAAGGCGATATGAATCCCCAGATCGCTCAATAAACCACCCAGGATACCACGCCGACCGAAGGCCATCAACAAAGCTACACCCGCCACTGCAGGTGGTAAAACTAAAGGTAGATCGACCAATGTATCGACAGCCCGGCTGAAGCGAAACTGGCCCCGCGCTTGAGAATACGCCAGTGGTGTCCCACCCAGGATGATGATCAGGGTTGAGATGAGCGTCGTGACCAGGCTGATCCCAATCGCGAGCAACACATCCGGTTCTCTCAGGTTGTCGATCAGGCTGGCAGGAGAAGTCCGCAGGAAAAGGGCAATAATTGGCAGGCTGAGAAAGACCAACATCGGCAAACTCAACGCACGCCAGACTCCGCTTAGCTTGGCCTTGGGGGGAGGAGCGGGAGGGGAAATGCGCGCCTGTTGATCAGTCATGCTGACCTTGTCGGCCGAATCCATACCTTGCCAGGATAGCTTGACTTTCAGGTGATAATACGAATTCGATAAAATCTTGCGCCAGACCCTGGTTTGAGCTATCGCTGACCGGGGATATGTAGTAGCTGGCGGAGACATTCACCTGATCGGGGATGCTGATCAGGCGAACCTCCTCTGCATTTACTCCCCATCCATCGCTCACATAGACAATTCCCGCGTCTGCCTCTCCCAGGATGACCTTACTCAGCACGGCTCTTACGTTCTCCTCATAAGAGACTGCATTATTGAGCACATCCTGCTTAAACCCGTCACCATAGAGATTCGATTGACTGGCTCTTGAGAGCATCTGCAGTGAATACCTACCAACCGGCACCGCACCATCCGCCAGGATAATTTCCAGACCAGGATTGGACAGATCGCCAAAGTCTTGGATCTGGCCAGGATTGTCCTCTGGGACGATAATAAGCAGCCGATTTCGAACAAACTTCACTTCCATTCCCTGGAGTACTCTTCCACTACTGATCACGTTATCCATTTGTTCCTTGTCTGCACTGGCGAAAACATCTGCTGGCGCGCCCTGGGATAACTGCTGGGCTAACTGCTGGGAACCAGCATAATTAAGTGTTATTTGCACGCCTGGATTGGCTGCTTCGTAACTTTCGCCAATCTCGTTAAAAGCCTCGATCAACGAGGCAGCGGCGAAAACCGTTAAACTCCCTTGGGGATGCGTGTCCTCATTTTTAAATCCAGATTCGAAACCGTTTAAACTGGCGCAAGCCGCGATAATGAGCAACGGAAAGGCGACCAAGGATTTGTTCAACAAGTTAATTTCTCTCACCCGCTGTCTTCTCCCTCCTGAGCTGGGATCAAGGTTTTATGACAGGAAGCCAACCACTCCAATATGGATGTCAATTGGCGGATGCGTAATTCCAAGCCCAACTGGTTAAAAATCTGTTCTGGGGGTAGATCTTTTCGCATGCGCTGCAAGCGTGCCAATCCAGCTTGAGTCTCATGTATTTGGGCACCGATCAATTCCCGAGTCATCTCAACGCTGACGGCGTTGGAAAAATACAGCCGGGTGGTGAATTCAACCCTGATGGCGCGTACACTTGCGCGACTGGGTGAACGCAGCCAGGTCTCAAAGCGTTCTTTGCCACTTGGCGTGAGCCGGAACAAACGTTTAGCGGGCAATCCTTCTTGCTCTTGAAGCTTTCCACGGATATAGCTCTTTGATTCCAGGCGATTGAGGATGTTGTAAATTTGACTCTGGCTGAGATGCCAGATCTGGCCCAGCTCATTATGCAATTTCTGGTGCAGCTCATAACCATGCGCCGGTCCTTGCGAGAGCAGACCTAACAAAGCAAATTCTGGAGAAAGTGAGCCAACATATGAAGATGCCATCGATATACTCACTGAGTGAGTATATTGATTTTGATTGGAATGTCAAGTGTTAATTTCAGGAATGAGTACCGGGATCAACGCATTAAGGTTTCTATCGTTGACATGAGATGTGAGAGTTTCTCTGCCATTGCATATGCAATGTATTTGTGAAACAGAGCTGCTGCTTCAGGATCCTGAGACTCCATTTTACTCAGTGCTTCAGTAGTCAAGCGATAAAGCGTGGCGGGAGTTTCGGTAATCACAGAAGCATTCCGTTTTGATCCCAGGTAAAAACCAATCTCGCCGACCATATTTTCGCTGCTCATCGTATTCAAACGACGTGGTTCTTCACCCCATATTTCAAGCTGGGCAGTGACCATCCCATCTTCAAGGAAGTAAAGAGCTCCTGGGGAGTCTCCCTGATGAATGAAGTGAGTGCCTGCCGGTAATTGATCTTTCTCGAGATAACCCATGATGCGGGCGGTTAATTCAGTATCCCCAATCATTTCCTCAAGATGGGCTTGAATCGATTTACTCGTATCTCTGTTAAGCACACCGGTCGATTGCAGCAGTTTTTCTTCGCACCATTCAACACCGTTGTCCAGATCAGATGATATGTGGAATGAATCCTCATCCAGATCTAAAACTCCCGATTTTCGCAGAAATGTCTCGATTTTTTCTGATAAACCTGTCAGAACGATGATCGCCTGGTTATTCTGCACCATTTTGTTCAACTTTCGAAAACTGAGCACAACCGATGAGTCAATTCCAGTTACCCCGGAAAAATCCAGCAAGATAAAGCACAAGCGCTTCTCCACATAATTATTCAAGTGAGCACGGATTTGTTCAAGAAGCTGGTTGGCAGTTCCAAAAAAGATGTAACCCTGTAATTCTAAGATCAGCACCTGATTCCCGTAGCGGCGCAGTATTCGTTTTTGCAATTTTGGTCGGGCGATTCTACTCTGGAATGTAGCTGCGGTCAGAGAGTGTTTAATCACATCGACCCGGCTGTAATTGACCGCGAAAAAGATTATGGCAGCTAGGATGCCAATTGCGACACCCTCGAGAAAACCCACTGTCGCAGTCACAACCAGGATTAAGAGAATAACAAAGTAATCAGCTTTTGGGAGTTTGAACCATGTCTCATATACCCATTCATATAGAAAGGTAAGACCAAAATACATGAGCAAGCCGCCTATGACAAATTTTGGTATGAGGGATATGAAAGCAGTTCCTACCGCAAGCGCTGCAAGGCATACTCCGGCTGCAAACAAGCCAGTTAGACGAGTACCCGCTCCAAGCTTCTGATTCATGGCGGATAAACTGAGTTGCTGGAAACCCACTAAACCAGCTAAGAGACCTGCGAATAGATTTCCTGTTCCAGCAGCTCGCAGTTCACGGTTTATATCCATATCCCCCTCTGCCTCGAGCTCAAGGCCGCTGGCGTTGAGTAAAAGCGAAATGGCGCTGATGGCAAGGACGATCGCAATATTAACAGTTTGTGCCAAAATCGAATTCCAGTTCGCCTGTGTCAAGGCAGATAGCGGAAATGGTTGTAAGAGATTTCCCTCTGGGAAAGGTCCCAGCAGCATGCCTTGGTCGGAAAGCTCCTCAATAGAGAATCCAGCCATATATGTGACAAGATAGAATAAGATGATGGCACCGAAGACAAGGCCTGGCAACAAAAAGGAATGATCGTAGCGTTTCAAGATCACCAGCAAAGTTATGGCAAACACCAGACCTGGGATCCAGAGCAACAAATTCTCAATATGGAAGAGCGCCGCCAACCCAGAAAGGTTGATCGATAAATCGGTCATCATGCTGATTGATCCAGTCACCAACAGCCAACCTGTTCCAGCCAGAAAGCCACCTACAACCGGGTAAGGCAAAAATCTTACCAAGTCTCCCAAATTGAAATAGCCCAAACTGAGGAAAAAAATGCCGCTAAGGAGGGTAGTCAATGCGATCGCCACAACCACTGTAGCGAAAGTCTCTATCCCACTCACACCGCCTGGCATGGAGGCAACTATGCCAGCTGCCATCACAGCCAGAATAGCAGAAGGAGCATCCTGGTTACCTGCTACTGTGCCAGGAAGTGAAGTTATCAGAGCAACTGCAACCCCGGTAATGATGGCGCCAATCAAGGCTATTCCAATGCCATTTGAAACATAGCCGGAGAGCTCGCCCGCGAAGATCAGAGCCGCAAAGGAGATAGCTAAGATTACTTCGATCAATCCGACAACTAAGCCAGAAGTGAATCCAGGAAGAAGTCGGGCCGATACAAAATCCTGGGTGATTTCCGAAGCCAGATTCTTTATGGATTTCAGTTTTTTTCCTGTCATTTCTGGCGCCTATTATCTTAGCTCCATCACATCAAGGAGGCAAGGCGCTACTCTTCCAAGGTACTTATGTCTCCTTCTGGTTCCCCCAAAGCGCGCGCACGCAGTAAGCGACGCATTATCTTCCCGCTGCGAGTTTTCGGAAGGTTATCGACAAACCCGAGCTCCTCTGGTCTGGCGATGGGGCCGATCTCGTGAGCCACATGCTGACGCAATTCATCAGCCAGTTTATCGCTTTTTTCGAATCCGCTGCGCAAGATGACATAGGCATGAATAGCATTCCCCTTAATCTCATGAGGCAATCCAATTGCGGCGGCTTCGGCGACAGCCGGATGGCTAACTAAAGCGCTCTCCACTTCTGCGGTTCCCAAACGGTAACCACTGACTTTGATCACATCATCCATGCGTCCAATGATCCAGATATACCCATCCTCATCACGCCTGGCTGAGTCTCCAGTTTGATACATGGTGCCAAATTTTTCCCAGTATTGCTGCTGGTAGCGTTCCGGATCACGATAAACTGTGCGCAACATGCCTGGCCAGGGTCTTTTTATGACCAGATATCCTTCTTCACCAGGAGACACCTGATCGCCATTCTCATCAACCACATCGACCTCGATTCCAAAGAAGGGTCGTGTAGCTGAACCCGGTTTGAGAGGCGTGATCGGGAGGGGGGTGATCATAAATCCACCGGTTTCTGTTTGCCACCAGGTGTCCATGATTGGGCACATTTCCTTTCCGATCACGGTGTAATACCAACGCCACGCTTCCGGGTTGATCGGTTCGCCAACACTGCCCAACAGACGCAGGCTGCTCAGATCATGGCGGTTCGCCCATGCATCTCCGAAACGCATTAACCCACGAATGGCGGTCGGCGCAGTATAAAGGATGGTGATGCCATAATTCTCAATCATGCGCCACCAGCGATTGGGATACGGGTGAGTCGGAGCGCCTTCGTACATAAAACTGGTAGCCCCGTTGAGCAAAGGTCCATAAACGATATAACTATGCCCGGTGATCCAGCCTGGATCAGCTGCACACCACCAGCGGTCTTCATCCTTGACATCGAAAACGCATTTCAAAGTTAAATAGGTATAGACCATATAGCCACCATGCGTATGGACCACACCTTTAGGTCGACCTGTCGTGCCCGAGGTATATAGGATAAAGAGCGGATCTTCCGCATCCATCGGCTCCGTTTCACAAGTGTTTTCGGCAATGGGCAAGCTGATCAGGTCATGATACCAATAGTCTCGTCCTGGTTCCATGTAAATTTCCTGACCGGTTCGCTTTACAACAATGCAGCTCTCGATCGTTGGCTGGCGAGCCATCGCTTCATCAGAGATGTCTTTGAGTTTCACAATTTTCCCCCGCAGCCAACCGCCGTCTGCGGTTATCAACACGCGACTCTGCGCATCCTCGATCCGCTCCGCCAGCGCTTCAACACTGAAACCACCATAGACCACGCTATGTGGTGCACCAATTTTTGCACAAGCCAGCATGGCGATCACCTGTTCGGGGATGCGTGGAAGATATATGGTGACGATATCTCCTTTGCGAACCCCCATGCTTCGTAAAAGGCTGGCAAACTTACATACTTCACGGTTCAAAGAGAAGTAAGAAAACGTGCGCACATCACCCGGTTCACCTTCCCAGATCAGAGCCAGCTTGTTTTTGCGAGCGGTAACCACATGACGATCTAAGGCATTATGGACTATATTTGTTTGCCCACCGACAAACCATTTATAGAATGGTGGATTGCTATCATCCAAGACCTGGTCCCATTTACGAGACCATTCCAATTCACCCGCCATCTCACCCCATAAACCTTCCGGATCGTCTAACGAGCGCTGATACATCGATTCGTAATCCTGAATGTACGCCGCCGCAACCACTTCAGGAGAAGGATGATAGATCTCACTTTCCTTCTCGTTGTTCGACGCAATCGCCTGGTCCATAAAATCCTCCATTATCGGTTTAACTTTTACGTTTTAAAAAGGAATAACCCCCAAGATAAAAAGATTTTACGGTCATGTGATTATCCTGTCAACCTTGTGGATATTTCACGATTTTTTAGTGGTTGAGAATTGATAGAGATGTTTAGCAGACCAATATATTTCGTGTTTTCAGAGCAAGATTAGAAATCCAGGTAAGATCTTGCTTGACAAAATATTCTATATAGTTAAAATATAATTTAGATTAACCTAAATTTACCCTTTCTAGTGGTCTTAGGAGGTAATCATGTCTCAAAATGTAATATTTAGATTAATAACCTTACTGCTTTTTATAATTCCCCTATCAGTCTCGGTCTATTATCGCCGCAAAGCTCAGCTAACATCAGGAGATCAGATCGACCGCCGCCAAGAAGGAGACTTCGTCATGATCGTTTTAAGGCTCAGCGGAATCCTTTTATGGCTCTCCATCATAGCCTACATTGTTTATCCACCAGCAGTGGACTGGGCGGCTATTGCACTGCCAATTTGGTTGCGCTGGACCGGTGTCCTTGGCAGTATCATCGCGGTGGTTCTTCTGATCTGGATGTTCTCCAGTTTAGGGATGAACATCACAGATACAGTCATGACCCGTCAGAAGCATACCCTGGTAACGCACGGGCCTTATCATTGGATAAGACATCCGCTCTACACATTCGGGGCTTTCTTTTTCCTAAGTTTGAGTCTAATCTCATCTTTATGGATCATACCTGTACTCGGCATCCCAGCATTTGCAATTCTCATCAAACGCACCTCTCTTGAAGAAGAGTCTCTCTACGCTCGTTTTGGGGAAGAATATCAGCAGTACTCCCGGCAAACAGGTCGATTTCTACCGCGTTTTGGCTGACACAGGGTCTTTTCTAAGCAAGTTACTACTGTGGAAAAGATTTTATACTATCTTGTATCAATAGTTGACTAAATCTTAAACCATGTCAGGTTATAATCTGCGATATCTTTGAGTTATGACTCTGATCCTTTATACGATGCTTATTGACATAATGGGAGGAGGAAAACAATGCAGGTTCTCGGCATAGATATCGGAGGCAGCGGGATCAAAGGAGCACCTGTCGATACAGACACGGGAGCAATGCTCGCCCCTCGCTACCGCCTAGTTACACCCTCTCCTGCCAAGCCACACCCAGTTGCGCAAACAGTCGCCAAGATCGCCGATCATTTTGAATGGCAGGGCTCTATCGGTATCGGGTTTCCAGGCGTCCTTCGCAAGGGGGTGACTTTAACCGCGGCGAACCTGCACAAAGGGTGGATTGGGTTAGATGCTGCCAAACTTATCAAAAAAACTACTGGAAATGCTGTTTGCATCATTAACGATGCCGATGCTGCAGGGTTAGCCGAGATGGCCTTCGGGGCTGGCGCAGACCGTCAAGGTGTAGTGCTGCTGGTCACTATCGGCACAGGTCTGGGCACAGCACTCTTCACAGATGGGCACCTGCTCCCCAACAGCGAATTCGGTCATCTGGAGATAAATGGCGTCGAAGCGGAAAATATAGCCTCCGATGCAGCTCGAAAAAGAGATAAACTTTCCTGGAAGAAATGGGGGAAACGCTTCGATGAATACTTAAACAAGATGGAAAAGCTTTTCTGGCCCGATCTGATCATATTGGGCGGTGGCATCAGCAAAAAACATGCTGAATTTTTCCCGTACCTGACCGTCCAGGCTGAAGTCCTTCCAGCGAAGATGCTCAATGAGGCTGGAATCATTGGGGCAGCGATCGGCGCCTGCAAATATGCCCAATAAAATTTAGACCAAGACCAGGGGGCTGTCAAACGGGAAAATCAGATCGGATGACCTTAATATATTTCGCCCATTAACCGATCCTTAGATTTCATCCGACAATTCCCCCTTCCGTGAGCCGGCGCAGGTCACTCAAGGCAACCTCGATCTCTTCCGGTCTTACGGGGCGGTCTTCTTTTACATTTCGCAAATTTCCCTGCTCGGCACTCTCCAGAGCAACTTCGCGTATGGTGGTATCCCGAGCCAGTGCTTCCTTTACAAGAGCAGCTCCTGCGGCATAGCCGATCAGCGGATTTAATGCTGTGACGACAATGGCGTTCTTCTCCAACCATCCCACTGCCTTATTTTGATTGGCCTGCACACCGACAACGCATTTCGCGGTAAATGCCTGCACACTTCCAATAATCACCTGCATCATCTCGAATACATTATGGGCGATGATTGGCATCATCACATTGAGCTCCAGCTGACCGGCTTGAGCTGCCTGGGCAATCGCATGATCGTTGCCCTGCACGTGATACATCGCCATATTGAGCATTTCCGCCTGTACTGGATTAACCTTGCCAGGCATGATACTCGATCCCGGTTGCACCGCAGGTAAACGGATCTCATCAAGACCGGTTGCGGGTCCAGAGGACAGCAAGCGAAAATCATTGGCGATGCGCGTCAAGGTGATCGCCAGGGTGCGCATTGAACCGGAGAAATCAGCCACATCCGCCATTGACTGCATACTTTCAAACAAGTCATCTGAGGTGTAGAACGCCAAACCTGTCAGTTCGGAAATTTTCTTCACCATACGAGGATGATATTCCGGATGGGCGTTCAAACCACTACCGGTCGCAGTACCGCCAATACCCAATCGACGCAGCTCCCCCGATGACCTTTGAATACGCTCACCATCTCGCTCAACGGCTTTAGCATATGCTCTAAACTCCTGTCCAAGACGCACTGGGACAGCATCCTGCAAATGAGTGCGCCCTGATTTAATCACCTCATCAAATTCAGCCCCCTTTTTAGCTAATGCCGAAGCCAGCTCATAAACCGACTCAAGGAGCTGCTCAAGACGCCACAAACAGCCTAACCTGATAGCAGTCGGGATCGTATCATTGGTCGATTGAGCCATATTGACATGGTCATTTGGATGGACAAGATATTCACCTAATTCTCCCCCAAGAATCTGAGTCGCACGATTGGCGATCACCTCATTCGTGTTCATGTTATGGCTGGTGCCCGCGCCCGCCTGGAAAGGATCTACGACAAACTGTTTGTCCCACTTTCCATCAATTACCTCCTGAGCAGCTTGAATGATAGCTATTGAATAATGTTCATCCAACAGACCAAGCTCATGATTGACTTCAGCTGCTGCGCGCTTAATCACCGCCATCGACCAGATGAAAGCCCTCCAAGGACGAAGCCCAGAGATGGGAAAATTTTCCACCGCCCTTTGTGTTTGGGCACCATATAATGCCGTTCCCGGAACTCTCACCTCTCCGAGCGAATCATGTTCAAGACGCACTTCGGATTTCATAATGACAGGACCTCCGTTTAAAGATAGATTTATTGTAACCTTTCTGAAACAATTAATACACAGACTGGTTGAATATACTCGAAGATGCTCTACTCTGGTTCAAGATCCCTGACCTGTTGTAATCGTAAATCTTCGCTTACCGATAATGACCATGTAAAGGCTGAAGAAATCCAGACATCCTCAGCGCGAATTAAACCGCGCCAACTCTCCAATGGTAAAATTGCACCTGATCTGGTTCCAAAAGACGTATCTAAATATGCCATGTTGATCCATTCGGCCTCACAACTACTAACCTTAACAGGCGGTCCGCAGCGCGGACAACGATTAGGCCAACTGGGAATCATCCCAGATGGTGCCGTTATGATCCAGGACGGCCGCATCCTTGCAGTTGGCACCAGTAAAGATCTGCGCGCAGAATACCCAGGTGAACCCGACATTGATGCCGGCAAGCGAGTCGTCATGCCGGGTTTCGTCGATCCGCACACCCATCTGATCTGGGTTGGCGAGCGGGCAGCAGAATTTGAAATGCGTTTGCAGGGTAAAACATATCTAGAGATCCTTGCAAACGGCGGCGGTATTCTCTCAACAGTAAGAGCGACCCGATCTGCACCCATCGAAACTATGTTAGCCGAAGCTCGCTCTCGTGTGCACACCATGCTCAGCTATGGAACAACCACAGCTGAAGCCAAGACAGGCTATGGGCTCGAAACCGAGAGCGAATTGCGCATGCTGCAAGCATTGCTGGCGTTAAAAGAGGAAGGTCCTTTGGATCTGGCGATCACCTTCTTAGGCGCTCATGCCATCCCGCCAGAATACCAGGATGATCCGCAAGGCTACGCAGATCATTTGTGCGAAGAGATGCTGCCCGAAGTCCTTCAATGGTGGCAGGAGAACGCGATAGACCAACCGCTGCCCTTCGTGGATGTGTTTTGTGAAACTGGCGCCTTTGATCTGGATCAATCCCGAAAGATTTTATCTACTGCAAAGAGATTGGGTTTCCCTCTCAAAATACATGCAGATGAATTCGACAATCTTGGGGGAGCAGCATTAGCCGCTGAGCTGGAGGCTGTCTCTGCCGACCATCTGGTTGCCACTTCGCCCGAGGATATCAAAATCCTGGCTGGGAGCGACACTGTCGCGGTCGCCCTACCGGGTACGCCCTTCGGATTAGCGGAAGCAGATTACACGCCTGCCAAGGAGATCCTTGAGGCTGGTGGGATACTGGCATTGGCTAGCGATCTGAATCCGGGCACAGGGTGGTGCGAGAGCATGCAGTTCACCATCGCCCTTGCCTGCCGCTACATGTCACTGACACCCGCCCAAGCCATCGCCGCAGCCACGATCAACGCTGCCGCCGCTATCTCCCATTCTGACCAAGTGGGTTCCCTCGAACCTGGTAAACAGGGTGACTTACTAATCCTGAATGTCCCCGATTACCGGCATCTTGGCTACCGCTTCGGCACAAATCTGGTTGATACGGTGATCAAGAAAGGTGAAATCCTTTTCAACAATCATGCCCACAATTGAATCTGCACGAACCTGGTATCCAGAAGTCGATCCTGTCCACGGATTCGACCATATCCTGCGCGTCTACCGTATGGTGGGAAAATTGGCCACAGCGGAGGGAGCTGATCTTGAGATCGTGCAGGCAGCAGCTCTCCTGCATGATGCACAAGGAAGTCAGACCAGTGGTGGAGAAGAGGGTCGCCTCGACCACCATCAAGCCTCAGCCGAATTCGCCCTCCAGATTTTGGATGCAGAAGGCTGGTCAGTTGATCGAATCGCAGCTGTACAACATTGCATACTCACCCATCGTTTCAGAGACAATTCCAATATCCCACAAACTCTTGAAGCAAAAATCCTTTTTGATGCTGACAAGCTTGACGTGATCGGAGCTGTCGGAGTTGCGCGCACAATCGCTTACGATGTCGTCGTCAACCAGCCAATCTACGCTGAACCTTCAACCCGCTTCCTGGAATCTGGACAGAAAGAGCCTGGTGAACCCCACAGTTCATACCATGAATATCTCTTCAAATTGAGGTTGATTAAAGATCGCCTCTACACAAAGACTGCTCAGGCTATTGCTGAGCAACGCCACCACTTTATGGTTCAGTTCTTCGATCGCCTTGTCGGGGAGGAGCGGGGAGAAATTTAATCAAGCTAACAATTCTGTTGACTCCTGGTTGAATAAATGCGGCTAGAATTACCAGCATGAATGAGAAGCATAGCCCCATATTGGTCGTTGAAGATGTCCCAAATATCCTAGAACTTCTTGACGTAACATTGCGATTTAAAGGCTATCCTGTCACCACAGCCAGCGATGGTGAAGAAGCACTTGAACAAGTTGCGAATAAGAAGCCGGCACTGATCATCACCGATATCATGATGCCAAAGATGGATGGCTATACCCTGGCTTATAAATTACGGCGGGAGCCTGAGACCAATAATATTCCAATCATCTTCCTGTCAGCCACGTATGTAACGCCAGAGGATAAAGACTTCGCATTAAGCCTGGGAGCAGCCCGCTTCATGGAAAAACCAGTTGATACTCAAGATTTCCTGCTCACTGTGGCTGAAGTGTTAACCGGTGACTTGGAAGATATTTCACCACCCATTGACAAGGAACAATTTCTGCAAGGATACCGCCGGCGGTTGGAGGTAAAGCTGGGCCACAAGAACGCCCAGGTTGAGCGCAACGAACGCCTATTGGAGACGCTGCCAGATTCGCTTAAAGGGTCCTTTGAGAATATGCTGGTCGAGAATCGCCGGCAACGAGATCAGATTCAACTGGAATTGGAAGCAATCTACACTCGCTTGGAAAAATCACTTAACAGGAATTAATCCCGGTCAGACAAAATCAATCATGAGCCTCACATCTTTGGTGTTGAGGTTTTTTTAATCTTTCTCAATTGAGTCAAGATTCTCCCTGGAATGCTATCCAGCCCCACAAAATACACTCTAAATCTAAACTAGAGATCATATCTGAATCTCGCGCGTGGTAATCTGGGAAGGTTATTCTTTTCTTCATATTAAGCATAGTAATCCAATGCTTATCTGAACATTACTTTTCACTATATAATCAAAATATCTTTTAGTAACATCCCTTCACACATGATGTTCACTTATATGAGGGATGTTACAGCAATACAAATTAACAATCTTCTCCCCGCAAATGTCGATCGAGCACCTTCAAATCTACTCTGGAGGTCAAATCCAGGCTGAGCGGCGTCACTGACACGACTCGCTTCACTCGCAAAGCATACACATCTGTATCAGGCGGGTTTATCCCCGGATCGTCCATGACGCGGTAATTAACTTTACCCGGTTGGTTCCAGGATTCCCTCTCCGGAGCTAGAGGTTCAAAATACGGAATACTTGACAGGTGAGTGATCTGCCAGGGTGTTTGTGTACCTGCATCGGCAGGCACGTCCACTTTAAGCACATCGACATCTGGCAGGAGTTCTTTTGCCATCAATATACGGCCAAAATAAGCGGTGAAATACCCCGCTGCAGAGAAATCCACCTGGTCTGAATAAGACAAATGAAATTGACGTTCGGTCTCCAGCGAAATTGCCAGGGCCGGAAAACCGAGGGCGGCTGCCTCTAAAGCAGCGCCAACCGTTCCGGACACTGTTATGCCCGTTCCCACATTTTCACCATAATTTATGCCGGATACGACCAGTGCAGGAGGTTCTGGCAATATCTCCAACACAGCGTGTAATACTGCCTGAGCCGGTGTCCCGCCAACTGAGAAGACCGTCCAATCTTTTCCATTGACTTTTACCGATAGCTCTTGGATTATGCCATCGGAATGCACCGGCATACTGCGCCCCGCTCCGGAGAATTGCTCTCTTGGAGCGACAACATTGACAAAACCCAGCTCCGAAAGCGCTTCCGCTGCCGTCCATAAACCCGGAGACTGAATACCATCATCATTGGTGAGTAAAATCTGGGGAGAACTCATGAAGCAAACTCTTAAAATCTGATAAGGTGTTATTCCGAATATTCCCTGATTCGTCGTCCAGAAGTCCTATTCGAATTCCTATTCCCAACAGGGAATAAGGGTTGTCCCAATGGTCTAAGCCACGAGGCCAGCTTTCCAATTGTCCATACTAAATGCATGAAGAGCGGTATCATGTTGAAACGGTACAACCACCAGGAGACCGACCAACGGTAGATAAGATATCTTCCTAATGCGGAGGTCAACAAGCGACGCTTGTAACCCTTGAAGGTGAAATCATCATTCATAAATGCTGCGTTCAATTCCCTCGCGGCGATTTTCCCGTAAGCCAAGGCTGGACCAATCCCTTCGCCAAACAATGGTTCCACTCCTGCCGTATCACCGACCAAGAGTAATCGAGGTTCAGTGATCCGGCTGCCCGGGCTAAACCAATGAATCGGATGGCTCTGGAAATCCACTTTTCCTTCAGGCCCTTCCAGGTTATTGAGCTCAGATTTTAAAATCGCAGGCAATTTAGCACGTTTCTTATCAGGTATGAAGCGCGCATCATATACACCTCTGTTGTAACGCGGCTGCTCCCCTACTCGGGATGGAAAATCCCAAAAATAACCCTGGAGGTTCTGCTCGACGGGAGTGAATTCAAATACAGCAAAATGTTCGCGAAAGTGCGCCCCATAACCATCGGTTTGGTGGATTGTCTCCAGAACCCGGGCGACCTTGCTTCCAGAATTATGCCTGCCTAAAATCCGGCGGGTGATCCCCTTGCTGCCATCCGCACCAACAACCGCTTTGGTTTGGTAGGTATCGCGAGTTGTCTTGACCTCAACTCCGGTTGAATTAAAGGTCAACATTTCAACAGATTCGTTTTCATGGAGCACCACACCCCTTCGGCGCGCACCTTCAGCCAAATATGCATCAAATTCAATGCGATTGAATACCACAAACTCAGGTCGACCGCGCACCCGGATCTCACGTCCCCTATAGCGCAAGCGTGCCTGGTTGATTATCTCATGTGGAATCGGGAGTGGTAGTTCGAAACCCAAACCTAGCAGCGTTTCCAATCCAATGCGCGTCACACCACCTCCGCACAATTTCGGACGGGGATGAGCAGCTTTATCGATTAAGATCATTCTCTGTGCCCAGCTTTGGTCTTGCTGCAACAAATGCAAGGCCGTGGATATACCAGCTGGACCACTGCCAATAATGATCAAATCAATTTCGCGCATAATTAATTTTAATCAGAACAACATCGGATTACCAGCGAAGTTTACCATAGCTTCAAAGATAGAACTTTTACTTGTAAATTAGGTGTATATAAATCAATCCAGTTTCTCCCAATTACTCAGCGGTTTAACCAAAAATAGGGAGCCGATTCACTGGCTCCCTAGATATTTTGAGTTGACAGTTAAACTGTTTGACTCTCTGTTATCAGAGTGACGAGGCCTAAATCCCCATCAACGGTGATACTTTGGCCATCCTGGATTTGTTTGGTAGCCGATCCTGTCCCTAGCACAGCAGGGATGCCATATTCTCTGGCGACGATCGAACCGTGACTCAATGGACCACCCACATCGGTGACAACAGCCGCAGCACGGGCGAATAATGGCGTCCAAGCCGGAGTTGTTATTGAGGCAACAAGTACGTCACCTGTCCTCATCTTGCCGAAATCCTCCGGACCGTGCATCACTCTAGCTGGGGCTGTTACGGTTCCTGGGCTGGCAGATACACCTTTCAGCGTGCCGTCTTTATCCATCTTGGTTTTCCTAGACTTCAATCTCAATATCCTCAAATTCGGGAGCATCATTGGAGGCACAGCACGGTTAGCTGCCTGCCAAACAGCTTTTCGGCGTGGGATAATTTCTTTCTGAGTGCTCAAGATTTCGCTGCGATCTAATTTCGCGGCTGCGCGCTCGACTTCATCCTGCTCCAACCAGAAAATGTCATCTGGCTGTTCGATCAATCCCGCGTGTGTGAAGCGTCGACCCAACTCGAGCAGCATCTGCCGCAGAAGCGGGTAGCTCAAGCCCACATCAGCAAGTCCATCTTCGCGCAGCGGAGCATAACGCTGGGCACGTTCCAGATTACTCTGAAAGAGTTTCAAGCGCATCCCTCTGAGTCTGTTCAGCATTGACCGGGTGGCTGCCTCACGCAGTTCTTGCGCGTCTGTTTGACGGGTGTATGGATTGACCCCCAGGCCATTCAAGAACATTTTAAGCGTTTCCAGCAGAGGTTCAGGATCGTCAGCAGGAACAGGATCAGCAAAATCAAGGTTATAGATGGTGTGGCCATACTCATCGAGATGCATTCTGAAACGTCGTTGCCACTCATACCACTCGGTATCATCCACATCTTCCGGTGGGAGATCATTTCCCAGCTCAAGGGAAAGTTGTGTTGCCGGGGTCGTCTTCAAGTAATTCACCAGACTAGGACGCTCAACCGCCCACTGTGAGATATCATATAACGACTTCTCAGCCCGAATAGGGAGACTGTCAAATCCCATCAGGTAGGTAGGTGCGGGTGGATCATTGCGGCGCTTAACCAGTTTGTAAGCCAAAGTGAAGAGTGCTTCAGTTATCCATGCCGCCGGGATAACACCGGACACAAGCGCTCCATATGCATCTATCGCTGCCTCGGTGAGCTGTCGAGCTGCAGCAAGCAGCTCTTTAGATGAGAGTCCCTCCCATTGCCTAGATTCCCAATTCTCAACGGTTTCGACATAACGCGGGCGACCCTCTTCAGTCCAGCGCTCAACAGCTCCGCTGAACATATACTTCAATATTCTAGGCGAGTTGAGAATGATCCTGAAAATCGGACCAAATTTGACCGAACCGTTGTAATACGCATACTCGTTGACGGATATGATCAGCTCCTCTGGCATGATCTCTTGATCTCCGAAGTAACCGCTCAGCAATCTACCCATACTCGTATTTACCGCGCTCAAGCCTAAGGTTTTGAACAAGGGCGACAATGGATCAGCCATCAATTCTACGATATTGTTGCGCATGGCTGCATAAGCTCCAACTGGCAATTTCCAATCAGTAGGTACCGGCGGTTCTGGCTCGGGTAAGGCCGTGATCGGTCGTGCTTGCACGACAGCGAATTTACCTTCCGCTATAGTCCACTCAATATCCATTGGCATCTCATAAAGGGCTTCAATCTGATTTCCCAGATCAGCAAGTCTAGCTGCCTGTTCGTCACTCAAAACCGGTACCTGCCGCATATTGTCAGGTATTGGTTTTTCTTCTGTACCGCCGTTGACTCGCACTGTTTGTACGAGCTTCTCTGCGATATCCTTGCTGATCAGCTTGCCGGTGGATTTCTCCAAAGTGTAAGTGTCCGGAGTCACCAGCCCGCCGACGACCGCTTCTCCCAATCCCCAAGAGGCGCTGATCACTATTTGATCGCGATCCCCGTCGACTGGATTTGCCGTGAACATGATGCCAGCGGCTTCTGCAGGTATTAGCAGTTGGACGACAACCGCCAGAGCAACATTCTCGGAAGATATGTTTTGGCGAGCCCGGTACCCAATCGCGCGCGCAGTCCATAAACTCGCCCAGCACTTCCGGGCGGCATCAAGAACTGCATCCGCACCACTGACATTGAGATACGTTTCCTGCTGCCCCGCGAAAGACAAACCGGGCAGGTCTTCGGCTGTAGCAGAAGAACGAACAGCAACTGCGGGAGATATTCCCGGCAAATCAGCATAAGCCTGAACCAGTTCATTGGCTACATCAGCAGGGATAACTCCCCTGCTGAACATCTCAATTATCTTCTGCGAGGCAGATTCCAAACTCTCTGGATTTGAACTATCAATATTTTCCATGATTTTCAATATGCGTGGCTGGAGTTCATTTTCATCCACAAATCTCCAGTATGCCGAAGTGGTGATGTGAAATCCACCTGGCACAGGAAACCCTGCATTCGCCAATCGAGCTAAGGAAATTCCCTTACCACCAACTGATGCCAAAGTTGAAGATCGGTCATCCAGGGAAAGGATATATTTAGTACTCATTCTCGCCTCCATTTGATTTATCTTCCTCGATCACGACTGAAATTATTGTCAAATTAAGATCCCAAATTTTTGTTAATAAACCCCTTAATGCAGCTTGATCGGGCAACGTTCCACAGATCCTGGTCTGGCTTTTACCAAGTGAATCATTTTTCACCTCAAAGATCACATCGCCCAACCAGTCGGACCAGCTCCGATTGAGTTCGCCCTGTATGACGATCTGGTAAAGAGAAGGTTTCACTGATATAGGTTCTGGTTTGATATCCATGCTCTTCCTTTTTATAGATCAATATCCATGCAGTGATGCAACTGTCAAATGATCGATCTTGATGGCAATTTTGTCGTACCCATATTACGCCAGGATCGGTACTGTTGTGATGAGCCGAAAGTACTGTTTAAGTACTGCTCGCTGCGCTCTTCTTCATTCAGCAGGATCGTTAAAATAAAAGATGCACAGGCGATAACCTGTACATCTTCTCGCAGTAGCTTATCTCAACTGCCAGATAAGATGCCTAATTCCTTCGCTCTGGCTACTGCCTGTATGCGATTATGAACAGCGAGCTTTCCATAGATATTGCTGGTGTGACCTTTGACTGTGCTGAGCGATATGTGCAATCGTCCGGCAATCTCCTGATTCGACAAACCTCGGGCGATCAGTTGCAATACCTCAATTTCTCGATCACTCAATGGCTCCACCAAATCCATGTGTTCTTTCACAACCTGCTCTCTCGCAAGCCCTGAAACCGAAACAGCGGCCAACAGCTGACCGGCAAACTCAGGTTCAATGCCCTGGGCTGCGGCTTGATACAATAACTGGATGATCGGTTCTCCCTCGTCCAGGAATACACGCACATAACCTTCGGCTTTTCCTTCTCTTAACGCCTCTTCTAGTGCTGTTAGAGCATCCTGGTTTCTACCTATTTTCTCCAGAATATATGCCTTCAGGACAAGAGCCCTCATTACAGTTCTAACGCGGTCATATTTTCTTGATGCCGATAACATCCTATCGGCTACTAACAAAGCATCAGGATATTGATCTTTTGCAATATATATGCGGGTTAATGTCAAGCAATAAACATCCCACATTGGGGTTTGCTGAGCGGCAAGATCGTCTACAAGTATGTCATCGTCAATCCCCTTCTCCTCCACCCAACGCTCAGCCTGGTTGACCTCTCCCTGTGCGACCCACAATTGCACCTGATATGCTTCAACAAGTTCATCATCCATTTTTGAGCCCTCAAACTGGACTGCCAAGTGGCGCGCCTGGTCGAGGATCTCCTGTGCTCGAATTAGATTCCCTTGAGTCTCCTTTATCCGGGCAAGGGTTAAGTAGGAGATAATTGAACCAATTTCCCCGAACTGTTTGAATAATCCCAGCCCCTCAACCAGATATCGTTCTGCAGCCTCAAAATCATTCCATTCCCTGGCGATTTCACCCAAGCCCAACAAAGCTTTTCCCGCAATAGGTAAACGTCTCCCGCGTTCGTCCGTTGCTAACTGCAGGGCTTGCTGGTATGCCCTCCAGGCACGTTTTAACTGTCCCTGGAGCACCCACAACCCGGCCATGTTGCACAATGCCGCAACAGCGATCATCAGATTCCCTGCCTGCTGGCTCAGATCAGCAGCCTGATCAAAAGCCTCAATAGCGCCCTTAAAATCTCCTGATAATATCTGAACCATGCCCAAGTTGTCTGCGACCATGCTGCGTAAAAAAAGTTTATCTTCGGGTAACAGTTCTAATGCCCGCGCGGAAAAGTCACGAGAAGATACTAAATCTCCTCCCATAGAAGCCATCAATGCGCGCAACGCGGCAGCTGAACCATCGAGATAGTTTTCTACTCCATCTGTATCAACCGACTGCAATTTTGGTTCGATTTCTTCAACTGTGCTTCCCATCAATATTAACGCCCAGGCGTAAGTGAGCTCTAATGAAGGCCGAGAAGCTACGATTTCCGCGGGTAATTTCTCTATCCAGTGTTTTATCGTCCTTGCCTCGCTGCGCATCAACCTGGTTTCAGCAATCTCTTCGATCAAATTCATGGCAAATTCGTGCTCGCCAGCAGATAAAGCATGATCGATCGCCTCATCTATATGGCCTTTTGCCTCAAACCATCGGCTTGCTTTGCGATGAAGTGCAGGGATTTGATCTGGCTGCATCTGGCGCAACAGCTTACCCAAGAAATCAGCAAAGAGGCGGTGATACCGATACCAGCGCCGCTCCCGATCTAATGGGATCAGAAAGAGATGATTGTATTCGAGATATTCAAGAATCTCCTGGCTGTCAGGTAATCCTGTGATAGCCTTACACAGCGAGGCGGTTAACCTTTCCAGGATGGATGTTTGCAGCAAAAAAAGTCTGGTGCGCTCATCCTGACCTTCAAGTACCTCTTGGCCAAGATAATCCAGGATATAGCGATTACTCCCAGCAAATGAGGTAATGAATTCACTTTTATTATCTTGCTCAATTAATGAGAGGGCAGCCAGCTGTAATCCAGTCACCCAACCTTCTGTACGGCTTTCCATTGCGAAAACTTCATCATCTCTTAACTCGAGCGCCATGACCTGATTGAGGAATTCACTGGTTTCTATGATAGTGAAGCGCAGATCATTTTCACGGATCTCGATCATCTGATTGCGTGCTCTCAGGCGCGCCAGCGGCAGTAGTGGGTCGGCTCGTGTGCTGATGATGATATGCAATTGCTCCGGTTGGTGTTCAATGATAAATGCCAAAGCCTCGTGGATCGCTTGAGACGTGATCAGATGGTAATCATCGAAGATCAGAACAGCTGGTGCAAACTCATCCGCCATTTCGTTGATCAATACAGTTAATATTTTTTCGATTCGTTCTGGATTTCGAGTCTGGAGCATCGCCAAGACAGAATCACTTAACCCTGGATCAAGATTTCGCAGTGCAGCCAGTGTATAAGACAGGAAGCGAATTAGATCATTATCATCTTCATCTAGGGAAACCCAGGCTACAGCTCGCTGACTACTCGAGGCGAATTCACACAGCAGTGTCGTCTTACCGAAACCAGCTGGCGAAGAGACGAGAGTCACTTTGCGCGCCAGTCCAGCGTTTATTTGTTCAACCAGACGTGGTCGCGAGACTATTTTTTCTCGCAATGGTGGGATTTTCGTCTTGGTAGCAAGCAAGGGGGTGGTCATGAGTGAATTATAACGCTGGATATTATTCCTTTTGAACAACAGGAGGGCAGGTCTTCAGATTAAAGCAATAATGGTTCAATCTCTTCATATACGATAGGGAGAGGGACAAAAGGCGTGGATAATAATTGAGCAGGAGAGCTCCCTACCAAAACAAAGATCGATATCAGGAACAATATCTTGTTAAATTAATCCTCACTTTATTGTGAATTCCCATGACATCCATTCCTTGATGGAGACCTATACGGAAAACAAAATACCACCATCTCTTATAACTCTCGGTCAGGCATTCATGAATGCGAGTGATTATGCTGTGTATTCTTTCAGTATATCCAATTGAGATCAAACCTCAAATGGACATGCTGATCAAGCAGCCAGCTTTTCCTCTATCCTGGTTCTGATATCCGGGATTTCAACTACTTTTCCCGCCGTAAACAAGAATGTCCGGTACCAGACAAGGGTTGTCACATAAAGGGATTCAGAACGTTCAGCGCCACTTGAAGATGGACCAATCACCAGATCGGTGGGGTTATCCAGACCGTCTTCAATCACGACCGGATCGCTATAAGCACTGCCATCCCAAGCGAGATAGAGTATTTGACCGGAGGCAAATGCTGCTATGAGTATATCCCCATTCTCCATACAATACACTCCATCCGGTACAGCACCCAAAAGTCCACCAACTCCACTGAGCTGCTTGGGTTCACCTAACTCAACCTGAGGCATAGTGATTCGTACGATAGTATTTGTGCGCGGTTGTCCTACCACCAACACTGTACTATTCTCGCTTGTTGGATCGATGTCGATACCATTTGGTGTCAGCAATTCCTCTCTGATCATCCCTTGCGTATCGCCCACATGTCCTGGCTCGTTTCTAAGATATCCCAGGATAATGTTCTCGTCAGTGTAAAATACATCCTTTGTTACCTTATCGAAAACCACGCCATTTGGTTTGCACTCCCCAATCTCATATTCATAAAGGGCTGCAGGGCCTATGTCCACAGATCTTTTTAGATTTTCATATGAATATTCAAAATCCTGGCAGCGGTTGAGCAATCCCAGGGGAATTTGAAGTACTTTTGAGACCTGCTCGTCCTTCAGTGCAGCACCTAAATACAATAGCTCATTTTCCCTGTCGATGCTGATACCAGCAACATGTTTGAATCCTTGAAGCAGCAACTGCTCTATTACCTTTAGATTTCCATCACGTTCCCGTATGAAACGATATATTTTCTTCGCCACGATATCTGAGAAATACAGGTTTCCATCCCCATCGATATCGATCGCTTCAGGCCATTTATGGGATATTGAACATAGGTTTCTCTTGGTCATTTGTCAATCCTGTTCTGCAAAAATTATTTTGTCCTGATTTCAGCAGCCGGTTATTCTAAAACGGATGAAAGCTAATATGGATCCGAATGCCAAAAGGTTAAGAGAGATGAAATTCTTAATTTTGACCTGGATCAAAGATGAATTGATTATACAAGTACAGGATATGGAACGGAAGGCGAAGGACAGGCAGAAAACCCAAAGTCTACCTCTTGGAGGACTAAGGAGTAGCGATGATATCAAACAGTAATCTTTTTTCGCAATGTATTGGTAATTTTCCGACGAAAAATAGCTTATTATATTGACATATTTACGAATCTCGGTAAAATGAGGTTGTGTTAGACGATATTGATAGAGCCATCATATCTTTACTCCAGTATGATGGACGGATGCCCTTTACGAAGATAGCCACAGAACTTAGTATAACCGAGGGGACAGTACGCCGCCGTGTCAAACAGCTCAACGATAGCGGCAAATTGCAGGTGGTGGCAATTGTGGAGCCGCATGATTTGGGGTGGAATGAGGCGGCCATGATCGGCATATCGGTGAAATCGAACATGATAACCCCGGTCGCTGACGAAATCGCCAAGCTGCCTGAAGTCTCTTACTTATTCCAGGCTGCCGGTGAGTTCGACTTATTTGCAGAGGTCTATTGCCGGAATCGTGAACATTTCGTCTCCTTCCTCAATAATAAACTTCAGCAAATACCCGGCGTGGAGCGGACTCAGTCTTTCTTAATTCTCAAAATGCACAAACTGTCTTATCGCTGGGGCGAAGCCAAACCAGTGATTTTGAACCACCAGCCGCACGATCCCAAGGATGCTAGGTAGGAGCAGGGCTTGTCTTGGTCATTCAGTGGTTGACAGAAGGAAAATATTTATGACAGGTAGAGAAGATTCCCAGACCATCGCCAACCTTGTCCACGAAAAATCAATCGAAATCCTAACCGAGGTCGGTTTTTGCGTGCCAGATGAAAATGTGCTGGCACGACTTGATTCTGCCGGATTTCCCATCCACCAGGAATCCCAGATGGCGCGCCTCACCCCCGAGCTGCTCGATACCGCTCTAGATTTACTTCCCCAGGATATCAAGCTCTATAACAGGGACGGGAAAGCGCTCAGTTCTTTTGGGGAAGATCCCTGCTTTATGGGCGCCGGCACTCCAGTAAATGTCTTCGATCTGCTCTCTGGCGAGCGTCGCTCCGCCACCCGGCTGGATGTCCAGCAACTGGTCGCCATTCAGGACGCCCTGCCGCAGGTCGATATCGTCCGCCCAACGGTGACTGCCACCGACCAGGGCGAATTTTCAGACCTGGTGGAGATCGCTGAACTGCTGCGCAACACAAACAAGCCCATCGTTCACCGCACGCTCTCGCCTGACCGCGTCGATGCTGCGGTCGAGATGCTCTATGCCGCTGCCGGTGGAGAGGGTACCTTCAAGGCAAAGCCTAACTTTGCCACCCTATACTGTCCCATTAGCCCTGGATACTTCACCCCCGAGAACATCCACTGCATGCTCCGATGGGCCGAGCACGGCGTACCGATCACCTTGCTGAGCATGGCCATGGGAGGCGCATCGGCCCCGGCGACGCTCCTGGGTGAGCTGATCGTGATAAACGCCGATATCCTGGCCTGGATCGTGGCTTTGCAAATCCTGTACCCGGGTACTCCCCTGTTATACGGCAGCGTCTCTGCGGTGCTCGACATGCGCACAGGGTTACTGCCACTAGGTGCGCCAGAACGGGGCATGATCAACAGCGGAGCCGCCATCATGGGTAAATATTACGGAATACCATCGATGTGCGGAGGGCTCTCCTCCGATGCCAAGCAGTTGGATGCCCAGGCCGGGTTCGAAAAAGTGAATACCGCCATCCCCCTCCTGCAGCAGGGCGCAACCATCATTTATGGTGTAGGTGCAACCGATGCCGGATCGACCATTTCGTACACACAGATGGTCTTCGACGATGAGATCATCGCCGGCATACGCCGCATGTGGGAGGGTATCGGCCTGCACGACCCGACGGAGGAAGTCGAGCTGATCAAGGCCCAAACACCGCGCGGCAACTTCATGTCGGCGGCACACACCCGGCGCAACTACAAGCGGCACTGGTATCCGAATATCATCAGCCGTGATACCTATGATACTTGGCAGGAGAAGGACGAGACCATCGAGAGCATATGCCGTCAAAAAGCCCAGGATATCATAGCAAATCATCAACCACCACCATTGCCCACCGATGTAGAAGCAGAGTTGGAGCGCATCATGCGCCAGTACCAGCCTGATTTTCATTTTAAATAGTGCCAGAATCTGGGAGCGATTTTAAGATCTCAAAAAGAGAACAAAAAGTCCTGGAGCCGGTCGATGAGGGGTGGTGCTTATTGCCCTGCTCAGAGCATTTCCGGTGTAAATACTTCACGATACGATTAATAAATTAAACTGATTAGGAGAAAAATGAGCATGTCCATAGATCGCCCGCCCATCGAACCCATAAAAACCCCTTACAGATTGCGATTCCTGGATGACGAGCAGCTGGATAACTTGCAAGAAGCCACCCTCAACATCCTCGAGAAAGTGGGTATTCATTTCCCCTCGGAAAAAGCATTATCCATTTTCGCCGATCACGGGGCGATCGTGGATCATGAAACCCAAGTGGTAAAAATTTCGCCTGAGATGGTCTTTAAATCCATATCCACCGTACCGCGCTACCCTATCCTAGGGGCGCGCAATCCTGACTTCGATCTGCATTTGCAGGAGGGCATCACCTTCTTCACCAATGATGGCTGTGGTCATAAGGTCGTTGATTTCAAAAGCGGTGAGCAGCGGGCCTCCAGAAAATCTGATGTCGGTATGATGGCCCGGATTAACGATTATTTGTCCTCGATGGGTTTCTGTTGGACTATAGTCAGCGCACAGGATTGTGGGGAAACTTCCCCACTGCACGAAATAGATATCACCTGGAAAAACAATACCAAGCACTACCAGAGCGTGACCATGATGGGTGAAGAGATCTGCCGCTATGGAGTCGAAATGGCGACCGTATTGCGCGGCAGCTCAGAAGAAGTCAGAAGCCGACCACCGATCTCGCTGATCGTGTGCACCATTGCTCCGCTGGTTCAGGATAAAGAGGCTATCGAGGGTGCCCTGGTATTGGCTGAGGCTGGCATCCCGGTGGTCATTATGTCAATGCCCACGATGGGCACAACCGCCCCAGCCACCTACGCCGGCGCATTGGCGGTTGGCGATGCTGAAGTCATCAGCGCCACGGTATTGTTGCAGCTGGCCTTCCCCGGCACACCCGTATTCCATTCCCTGCTCCACGCCTGGGCTGATCCTCGCACTGCGGCCTATGTTGGATACCCGCTGGACGCGCGGGCTCGTTATGCGCCAGTTGAGATGGCTCACCATTGGGGCATACCAGCATTGGGTGGCGCCTTCGGTACCGAAACCGCTGAACTTGCTGACTGGCGCTCGGCAGCAGAAGTTGCCAGCGACCCCCTGCTTGCGGGCCTGGCTGGAGCTGAGATCGTCACTGGCATCGGCCTGCGGGATACCTACACCCTGCTGTATCCCGAAGCCATCATCCTCGACGATGACCTCTACCACCACGCCCGCTATGCGCTGTTACAAATGGAAGTCAGCCCCGAGACCCTGGCTGTCGATGTGATCGCCAGTGTCAAACCGGGCGGGCATTTCTTGCGTCAGAAACACACCCGTAAGCATATGCGCACGGCGATGGTTCGTGGTGTTATTCACCAGTTGGATGAAATGGGCCAGTATCGAGACCCGGTCGAATATGCTCGAGAGCGGGTCACCTGGATCATGGAGAACCACCACCCCGAGCCGCCACCAGAGGAAATGCAGCGTGAAATCGACAAAATATTAGCAGCTGCAGATCGTGAACTGAAAGGCTCAACCGACTGAAATCGTCGGTTCAAGTGGTCAATAAATGCCTGAGAGTACATCACCAGGAGTAAACAAGCATGAGTCAGAACACTCCACTTACGCAAGGTTTCTATATGCCCGCCGAGTGGGAACCTCATGAAGGCACCTGGCTACAGTGGCCTCACGACGCTGCATTTCCAGATGAACAAATTCATTTGGAGTCTCTCTGGTTGGCAATGACCGCTGAGCTTCACAAACATGAGATCGTACACATTATTGCGACAGACGAACGCCGCGCCGAACACATCCAGCGCCAGGTAAGGTACTACGGCTGGGATGAGAGCAGCGTCGATATTCAGGTTATCCCTACTGATGATATCTGGACGCGGGATAATGGGCCGATCTTCCTGGTGAACGACATCGGCGAATTGGCGGTTACAGCATGGAACTTCAACGGCTGGGGGGAACGCCACCCCTTTGAAAGGGATTGCTTGGTTCCAGCAGCTGTAGCCGATAAGTTGTCGATTCCATTATTCACTGCACCGATCACCCTGGAGGGAGGAGGTCTGGAAGTCAATGGTAAGGGAACCTTGATCGCCACCCGCAGTTCAATCATCAACCCCAACCGCAACCCAGGTATAAACGAGAGAGATATTGAGGCTACAATAAAAGAATATCTTGGGATCACACATATTATCTGGCTTACCGGCGCCTCACGCGAGTTTTGTGATGCCGTTGGCAGCGAAACAGATCTCCATGTCGACGGCTATGCTCGCTTCACAAGTGAATCCACCGTCTTATACTCCTGGACCGATGACGAGTCCAACATTTTTTACCCGGTCCTGGAGCAGCATAGAGAAGAACTGCAAGATGCAACAACTGAATCAGGTTTGCCTTTGACATTGATTCCACTTCCGAAACCAAGGAATTCGACCTATTCCACTTTGAATTCATCAACGCGACCGCCCTTCGAAACAATTCCCTCCTTAGGAACCTACGCCAATTTCTACATCGCCAATAATATTGTATTGGTGCCGGTTTACGGTGACATTAACGACGCAAGAGCGAAAAGCATCATCGCCGAGCATTTCCCAAAGCGGGAAATCATCGCTCTCCCAGCGCAGGTTCTGGCAGAACTGGGCGGCATGATGCACTGTGTGACCCAGCAGCAGCCAGTGATAAAGAAATCGCAAGGAGAATAAATTGACAGAGATCACCCACGTCCCCGATGATTTCTACATGCCCGCCGAGTGGGATCCTCACGAGGGCACCTGGCTGCAATGGCCCCAGGACAAGGTATACCGTGGATACGAGCTTAAACTCGAACACATCTGGCTCAGCATGGTGGAAGCCTTACACGAACACGAAAACGTTCATCTAATTGTCAACGACGAGAGGCAGAGAGATCACGTTGCCTCCCAACTTCGTTATCACAGAATCGGGTTGGAAAATATAGACTTCCACATCATTTCCACCAACGATGTCTGGGTACGTGATAATGGACCCATTTTCGTCGCCACTGACAATGGTGAGATTGCCATCACAGATTGGACATTCAACGGATGGGGAGATCGGTTCCCTTACGACTTGGACGACAAAGTACCCTCTATTGTCGGTACAGAATTGAATCTCCCGGTATTTCAAGCGCCAATGGTACTTGAGGGGGGTGCAGTGGAAGTGAATGGAAAAGGCACTTTTATGGGCACCCGTTCTTCTATTATTGATCCCTATCGTAATCCCGGAAAAAGCCAAGCAGATATTGAGGCTATCCTCAACCAATACCTGGGTGTAACGCACTTCATCTGGTTGACCGGTGCGGGCCGGGGAGAATGCGAAAAGTGGGGGGATGAGACCGACTCCCACATTGACCTCGTGGCTCGCTTTGCGAATGAAACAACTGTGCTCTATAACTGTACCAATAATTTGAGCGATCCGCGCTACATGATGCTGACGAGAGCCTATGAAGAGTTGAAAGAAACAACTTCTGAGTCGGGAGTGCCATTAACCCTGGTACCCTTGCCGCTGCCGGAAGTTCACCAGACCGACCAGATGGCGGATTGGCGGACGTCCACCTTAACCGTTGGGGCATACAGCAATTACCTGATCGGCAACAACGTCGTTTTGGTGCCTGTTTACGGACACGCCAACGACGAGAGCGCCTTGAAGATCATTTCAGAGCACTTTCCCGGCAGAGAAATAATCGGTATTGAGGTTGTCGCCTTGATCGAACACGGCGGAGCGGTCGGTTGCGTCACCCAACCCCAACCGATGCCAGTAATGAAATAGTGTTGGAGTCTTTCATGCGAAAAACGGTAAATGTCGGCCTGATACAAATGACATGCAGCGAAGACATCGAGGCTAACTTCAATAAGGCGGTAGATTTCATTCGAGAAGCAGCGAGAGGAGGTGCACAGATCGTCTGCACCCAGGAGCTGTTCAAATCACCATATTTCCCCCAGGTCGAAGACTGGGGTGCGATCGATCTGGCCGAAGAGGTAAGCGAGAGCAGCCCAACGATCCGCAGGCTGGGCGATCTGGCCGCCGAACTAGACATCGTCCTGATTGCTAGTCTATTTGAGAAACGGGCTACGGGTATCTATCACAACACAGCCGTAGTCTTCGATCATGATGGGCGCTACCTGGGTAAATACCGCAAGATGCACATCCCCGATGATCCCCAATACTATGAGAAGTTTTACTTCACACCAGGTGACCTGGGATATAAAGTGTTCCATACCAGATATGCAGATATTGGTGTGCTGATCTGTTGGGATCAATGGTTCCCAGAGGCTGCAAGACTCTTGGGCTTACAGGGAAGTGAGATCATCTTTATTCCCACGGCAATCGGATATTCATCCCCAGAAGAAGAAACGACATACGACCACTCCTGGCGTATAGTCCAGCAGGGTCATGCAGTTGCCAATGCCTGCTATGTGGCTGCAGTGAACCGGGTAGGATTTGAGGTAGACCCGTCATTTTCTGTCACCTCATCCCCAGATAGCTTTGCTGGAGTAGGACCAAATGGAGAAAGCGGGATCGATTTTTGGGGGCAAAGCTTCGTCGCAGATCCCGACGGGATGATCGTAAAACTGGCCTCCAGAGATAAGGAAGAGATTCTGCTTTGTGAAGTTGATTTATCCAAAATCGACGAGACAAAGAAGCGATTTTCCTTCCCTTATCGAGATCGCAGGATAGATAGCTACAGCGATCTGCTCGAATTATATTCGGATTGATATACTTTAGGAGAGAAAATGTCCAGTCAAACTCCCCCACCAGAACCGATCGTACCAGCATACCATATTCGTATCCTGAGCGATGACCAACTGGAGCAATTCAAATCTTCCACATTTGAAATTCTAGAAAACACTGGAATCCACTGCCCCTCAGAGTGGGCGCAAAAAATTTATGCAGAACATGGCGCCAAGGTCGATTTTGAGACCCAGATTGTTAAGCTTTCACCAGATATAGTGCTCCAAGCACTTTCCCATGCACCCCGATACTATACAATGGGAGGTCGCAACGAAGCCTTCGACTTGGATCTCTCAAAAAATGCTACTTACGAGGCTACTGATGGCACAGGCACCAAGACAATCGACTATGTTACCCGTGAACTACGCTCTTCGGTCAAAGAGGATGTAGCCAAGTCAGCCCGTGTGGCTGATTATCTAACCTCGATCAGCTTCTACTGGCCCATGGTCAGTGCCCAGGATCACCCTATTGCGCCTTCCCTACACGAGTTAGATGCTTCCTTCAACAACACACTAAAACATGTTCAGACGCCAACGGTCGTCGAGAAGATCACCACCCGCTATGCGATAGAAATGGCCAAAGTCATCGCCGGGGATGGGGAAGTAATGCGTAAACGACCGCCGCTCTCTTTGCTGATCTGCACCATCGCTCCCCTGGCCCAAGATGCCGAAAGTATGGATGCTGCCCTGCTGGCGGCCGAGGCAGGTATCCCGGTCGGCTTTATGTCGATGCCCAATACCGGTTCGACAGCACCGGCCACGATCGCCGGGACCCTGGCTGTGGGCGATGCCGAGATCGTGTCAGCAATGGTCCTTATCCAGATGGCTTATCCCGGCGCGCCAATCTACCATTCCTTCATGCCAGGTATGACCCACCCACGCACAGGAGCCTACTTTGGTCATGGATCCGAAATCTATGCCATGGGGGTAGAGCTGGCGCATATGTGGGGTGTACCCACTTTAGCTGGCACATTCGGTTCAGGCGCCTCATACCTGGATTGGGAATTCAGCATGTCGGGCGGCTCACCTTCATTGTTATGCGCATTATGCGGCGCGGAGACCGGCAGCGGTATGGGATTGCTGCGCGGCAGTACACTTCTCTACCCAGAAGCCCTGGTCCTTGATGCGGAACTCTACCACAATGTTCGTGCTGAAGCAGCCGGTCTTGACACCAGCCGTGAAGAGATGGCTTTGGATGTGATCAAGGCTGTTGGGCCAAGGGGTCATTATCTCAGTCAGCGCCACACACGCGATTTCATGCACAAGTTGAAAATTTCAGACGTGGTTTATATCCCTGCAAGTGATGGCGGTTACCGGGACTCCCTTGAAGTAGCTCGAGAGAAAACGGATTGGATTCTGGAGAACCACCACCCAGAGCCGTTGAGTGAGGTTCAGCAAACCGAGTTGACCCGAATTATTGAAGCCGCTGAAGGTGAATTGAACAGGAAGGAGTAACTGTTGGAGACTTATTTGCGGGTTCTTTCGGAAGACGAGAAAATCCAAATACACGAGCGCACACTTAAGATACTGGCTGACACTGGTGTAAAGGTTGATACCGAGCTTGGACGCCAATACCTCAAGGAAGCTGGTGCCGATGTAAATGAAAACACCCATATTGTAAGATTGCCCCGCGCTTTGGTGGAAGAGTCGCTTAATTTAGCTCCTAAAAAGTTTACATTGGGCGCCCGAAGACCTGGTTGGGACTTATCCATGAATCAGGGTGATTGCACTTTTATGGGCGATGGTGAAGGCATAACTGTAATCGATCGAAAAACTGGAGAACACAGGCCATCTACTCACCAGGATTGGCTTGATGCCACCCGGTTATGTGATGCCTTGGATGAGGTTGGTGTGTACTGGGCGATGGTTGAGACTGGAAAGGATGTGGAGTCGATCTCTGAACCGGTTAAATACTGGAGTCAGATATTCAAGAATTTCTCCAAACATGTTCAAGACTCTTCACCAAGAGCCGAATACAGTCCCTGGCTGTTGGAAGTGTTGCAAGTCGTGTTTGGTGATAAGAAAACCATACGACAGCTGCACCCATTTTCATTCTTAATTTGCCCCCAGTCCCCTTTGACTATCGAATCTCAACATACCGATGCATATCTCGCGCTCAAGGGTTGGGATATCCCGGTTGCCGTCATGCCGATGCCCTTAATGGGTGGAACGGGACCTGGGAATATGATCTCGATGACAATACAGGGCAATTGTGAAGTTATCTCCACGCTATGTCTCGTCCAGGCTGCAGACCCGGGAACTCCCGTTATTTATGCTCCCGCACTGGCCGTTATGAACCCGCGCACTGGGATGTATAGCGCAGGAGCAATCGAAAATGCCTTACTCAGTTCGGCGGCGATTGAGATGGCTCGATTCTATGGACTTCCCGTAGAAGGTTCAGGAGGTGGAACAGATACTTTTGCTCCCGGAATCCAAGCCAGTTATGAACGTGCGATGAATCTCTTGATACCGATGTTGTCCTGGCCTGATTTAATGGTCGGATGCGGTTTATTAGGTGGTTCGATGATTCTAAGCCTGGAGCAGCTGGTGATCGATGTGGAAGTATTTCGGATGGCCAAACAGTCTCATCGGGGGATTTTGACCAATGAAGAAAAGTGGCTGGATGAGGATATCCAGCGAGTCGGTCCGGGCGGCAACTTTCTGGGTGAAAAAACTACAGCTGCCAATATGCGTTCTGGAGAGTGGTTGATCCCACGCCTGGGGGTTCACGAGACCCATCAAGCCTGGGAAAACTCAGGTCGAAAAGACATCTTGGAGGATGCGCGCGAAAGAGTCGATCAACTGTTAAGAACGCATCAATCACTTCCGCTCGGAAATGATAAAGAGAAGGAGCTGGCCACACTCTTAAAAAATGCAGAAGAAAGTGAGGTTTGATGGTGCCGAGTGATAAGGACAAGGGAATCAGAACCAGGATAGAAAGAAGGAGATAGATATGAAAGTATTGGTTTTAGGTGGGGCGGGAGCTGTATGCAGTGAAACCACCCGCGATTTAGCACAATACAGCAAGTTCGATGAAATTGTGGTTGCGGACTATAACCTGGATGCTGCCAACGAGCTCATCAAGGATATTGGTGACCCAAGGTTAAAAGCTGTCCAATTTGATGCAAACGATTACGACTCCATGGTGAAATTGTTTCCAGGTCATGATGTTGTGATCAGTGGTTTACCCTGTGAATATGATCCGGTGGTCACTAAGGCCTGTGTTGAGGTAGGTGTGAATGGATTGGATGTTGCCACAGAAGAAGACCAGTGGAGCCATGATGCAGTTGCCAAAGAAAAAGATATAGTCTACATCCCCGGAGTGGGGGCGACACCTGGGATCACCAATGCATTGGCCAAACATGCTGTTAACCAGATGGATGAAGTTGAAGAGATCCAGATCAATTTCGCCGCCTTCCGCTGTCCTGCACCTGCTCCTGGTTTGTTAGTAACCTTTCTTTGGGAATTCAATCCTAAAACGGAAACCAGGTTCTATGTCAAAAACGGAGAGCGCCACATGGTTGGACCTTTTGAGGGATTAAAAATGGTGGACTATAAAGGAGAAATCGGAGTTCAGGAAGTCTGTTATATCCCTCATCCTGAAACACGAACCATGCCCAAAAGCCTGGGTGTCAAAAATGTATCTGTGCACGGATGTTTCCCACCCCAGGCCATGAATCTTGCCAAAACTATGCTGGAATGGGGTTTATTTGATGAGCAGCCCTTCACCTACAAGGGTGTTGAGACTAATTCCTGCGATATGATGCTCGAAGTATTGCTTCGGTCACCCCGCACCAAGGAAACTCCAGTCTGGGGGTATGGATTGGTGGTGGAAGTATTTGGGAAAAAAGATGGCAAAAACCTCAAGATCAAACTCTGGACCGAACATCCTCCAATGAACGAATGGGGTGGGAAAGCAGCCTATTACAAGAATATCGCCATCCCATTAAGCATCGGTGCGCAAATGATTGTCCGCGGCGATGTGGATGTGCGTGGTGTTGTGCCCCCGGAGACAGCCATCGATCCTTTGATCTTTTTCGATGAACTGAAGTTGCGCGGCATCACAGTCGGAGAAGAAGTAGAGTGGCTTGAATAATTACTCTAAACCAGGAGTGTTTGGAGAGTATTTGCCCTAATATCCCTGGTCTAAACATTCTGGAGGTTCGAAATGCGTATTTATGTACTCGGGGGAGCTGGAAAGATGGGCTGCATATCCGTGCAGGACCTGGCAAACGACAATAGAGTAGATGAGGTCGTCATTGCCGATATCAACGTAGACCAAGCGAAGGTAGTGGCTGATTATCTGCAGAGCCCGAAAATCAGCATCCAGAAGGTTGACGTCAACGACGAAAGCGCCTTCCTAAAATCGTTGGAGGGCGCGGATGCCTGCCTGAATGCCACGGTCTACTATACCAATCTTCAAGTGATGGAAACCTGCCTCAAGGCGGGAGTGCACTACACCGACATGGGAGGCTTATTCTTCGGGACAAGAGAGCAGCTGAAATTACACGATCGCTACGCTGCTGGAGGTGTGAGTGCTGTGTTATGTATGGGATCTGCTCCTGGAGTGCCGAATATTCAGGCCCGCTATGCAGCCGACAGGTTGGATACGATCGAAAGCATAAAAATCTACGACGGCATTAAACCACCACCAGCGGATGACCTGCGTTTCTCCTACGCTGTACCCACCATTGTAGACGAGATAACTGTCCAGCCAATGGTATTCGAGAATGGGGAATTTGTCTCCAAAGAACCCCTGAGCGGCTTTGAGGATTACTGGTTCACACAGCCTCTGGGTTTGCTGCCCATGCATCTCTCCTTGCACTCCGAGGTAGCCACGCTGCCAGTTACATTCAAAGAAAAAGGTATCCAAGAATGCTTCTTTAAGATCAACTATTGGGGGATGGCAAAAGAAACGGTCGAAAAAGTGCGCGTGCTGGTAGAGTTCGGTTTTGACAGCCAAGATCCAGTAGATGTCAAAGGAACTTCGGTTACACCGCGCGATATGATGGTCTCAATGCTCTCCGGTTACGTTCATTCCATCACCGACTTGTTGGCGCCAGCGAAAACAAAGCCGCCAGACTGGACCAAAGAGATTGTTACTGAGATCAAGGGCACCAAAGACGGGAAAGAGATGACCTATCGCCTGGGTACGCTTACCTGCAAAGGTGCTTTACCCACAGGCGTCGGTCCGGCAGTTGCTGCTATCTGGCTTGCCGAGGGGCGCATATCTCCCGGAGTGTATCCACCCGAAGCCGTAGTCGATCCGGAACCTTTTTTCGAGGAACTCGAAAGGCGTGAAATATATACCCAGGTCAGCGTAACAAGTCCACTCTAGCCAGATGAAGTATTTTTCCAATTCACAAACAAGGGCTCGCAATCGGAGACCCCCGGATCTCTACGAGTACTACGTTGACAACTACTGGTTCAAAACAGTCGATCTGGAGAACCAGGTGATCAACGAACCCTTGCGCGGCAGCCACAAGGCGGATGTTGTCGTCGTTGGCGGCGGTTTTACAGGGCTTTCCGCCGCCTACCACATCCGAAACAAATTTCCAGATAAGCATATCGTCCTGCTGGAAGGTGCTTGCTGTGGATACGGCGCTTCCGGACGCAACGGGGGCTTCTGCATCGCCACTGACCTGATCAGAGAATTTCAGGATGCCGAACCAGAAGTCCGCCAGGCAAACCTGGAAATTTCATATTACGGTCTGAAGTTCATCAAGAGAATGATAGCAGAACACGGCCTAGAGTGTGATCTCGAAGAGAACGGGATGTTGGGCGTGGCGCTGAACGAAAAACATGTTCGCGAACTTGAAGCGTATCAGGACAAGTTGAAATCCTTTGGTCTCGATTCGACTCTCCTGCGTGGAGAGGAACTTGAAGCCGAAATCAAATCGCCTCGCTTCATCGCCGGCTTGAACATTCCTCATGGCGCCATCCTCAACCCGGCAAAACTTGCACGTGGGATGAAGCGTATCGTTGAAGATGTTGGTGTCGAGGTCAGAGAGCGGACTGTCGTCACCCGCATAACCCCGGGAAAATCAAACTACATCGACACTGAATTGGGCGACATTCGAGCGCCAATCCTGGTGATCGCCCTCAACGCCTACGCCCATAAACTCGGTTTCTTCAAGAACCGTGTCTTTCCGATCAGTGTTTTCCAGATTGCCACAGAACCTTTAAGCGAAGCCCAATGTGAATCGATCGGTTGGGGTAACAGGCAGGGTTTATACGACATGCGCACCATGTTCAGCTATTTGGTGCTCACCCAGGAGAGGCGCATCGTTATGGGTGGTTCAGGTGCAGCTTATTATGATGGTGATGCACTAAGCTCTGGGAACGATAAAACATACACCCGGCGTATTATCAAAGATCTCTTCTCATTCTTCCCTCAACTTGAGGGTTTAGGATTTGACCATGCCTGGGGAGGTACAACGACCTACACCTTGAACGAAACGCCTTCGGTTGGCATGATGGGCGATCACCAAAATATCTATTACGGTGTCGGGTTGAGCGAAGGCGTTCCCACGACGCAGACATTTGGCCGCATCATAGCCGACCTCATGGCAGGGGAATCGAACAAGTTTACGAACCATTACGTTGTCAATAACCAGATACCATATGCGGGACCAACGCGAATACGAGGGATATTTAGTCGAGGTGCCCGGTGGATGTGGGAACACTCTGAGTAGCTGCAAATGTCTTCGTCTACCAACCCAATCAACAGTCTCTCCCCAGATCCTGCCAGATGCCCGTTATGCGGTGAACCCAACCAGTGTGCGCTAGCTGCTGACCCAAACGCTACCGAGTGCTGGTGCGATTTTGAGGAATTTCCACGCGAATTACTCGCACAAGTCCCAAATGATGCAATTCGCCGAGCTTGTATTTGCCAAAATTGCCTTGAGGAGTACCGAGAATCCACCAACCTTCCTGATGGTTCACCTTAGGACTGCGCCGAGGATGAATTATGTATACGGAAACACCGGATATCATCGCCTTCACCTCCCCAATTAAGGGCGAGGTGTTGACTCAATCAGAGCTGAAGAACTTAAAAAGTAAGACGCTGCATATCTTAAACGAGATCGGTGTGCATTTCCCATCCCCCAAGGCGTTGGACATTTTTGCCAGCCATGGTGCACGGGTTGATTTCGAGAAGCAAATTGTGCGCATCTCGCCAGATTTAGTCACAAAGGCCATGTCAACCGCCCCACGTTCCTTCATACTGGGTGGACGAGAAGAGCGCTTTGATCTATTCTTGGATGGCAACAGCTCTTACCTGTCCACGGATGGAACCGGTGTGCACGTTATCGACCTGGAGACGCGCCTGAAGCGGCCTTCATGCAAGGAGGATGTGGCGTTAATGGCGCGGGTTTGTGATGCGTTACCACTAATCAGTTTTTTCTGGCCAATGGTCAGCTCAAAAGAATACGGACACACAGCGCCCTTACATAATTGCCATGCCGGCCTAATAAACACCTTGAAACATGTCCGGGGAGGCACGACTTTGCATCCACGACTGGCTCCATTTATTTTGGAAATGGCAACTGTTGTCGCTGGGAGTACTGAGGAACGCATAAAACGACCCCCTATCTGCGCTAACATCTGTACGATCTCACCCTTAAGTCATGATCAACACGGGATAGAGACTTCTCTTCTTTATGCTGAGGCAGGGATTCCGACGAGTTTCATGGCTATGCCAACCATGGGCTCCACCGCTCCGGCGACACCATTGGGAGCCCTCATCATGGGTGACGCCGAGGTGATTAGTGCAATGGTGCTAATTCAGCTGGCCTATCCCGGTGCGCCGGTATTTCACGCTGTTTTCACCTCGCTTATGGATCCGCAGACAGGTGGATATATCAGCGAAGTTCCAACTCCCTCTTACTTGATGGCAAGGCAGCTGGCACACGCCTGGAATGTACCCTGTCTTGGTGGAGCGCGAGTTAGCGGTGATGCGCCAGAATTGGGTTGGCAATCAGGTTATGAGGTTGGACTCGGCGCAGGGATGATCGCCATGGCCGGTGCAGAAATATGCGGTTTGCTGGGTTTAGTTGGCAGTGCGACGACCCTCTATCCCGAAGAGATTATCCTCGATCATGAAAGCATCTATCATGTCTATGAAATGATGAACAACAAAAGGTCAAACGAGATTGATTTGGCTTTAGACCTGATCAAGAGAGTAGGCCCACGCAGTCACTATCTGGCACAAAAACATACCCGCGATCATATCCGAAACTTTCGTTTGCCTGCGCTGTTTCGAGAAAAAAATCTTGATGGTAAACAACGCGACCCCAGAGAGGTAGCTTTGGGTAAGTTTAAACAATTGGAAGCAACGCATCATCCAAAACCATTACCAGATGATGCACTTGCAGAATTAGATCACATTTTGGAGGCAGCAGAAATTGAGGCAGAGAGAATCTTCTGATCCTCTAGAACTGCTGGTTTGCACCAGTAATTGTCAACAAAATCTACAAGGTTCCCTTACTCTACTGCAGGATAGACCCGCCGTCCTTCAAAAAACGTCATGACAATGCGGGTTTCGGGAATCTGCTCGAGGTCGATGTCAAAAAGGTTTTGATCAAGAACGACCAGGTCAGCCAGCTTGCCCACCTCGATGGAGCCAATATCCCCATCCAGAAAATTGGCATAGGCACCATTATAAGTCGAGGCGACGATCATATCTGTGAGATCAGCTCGTTCCTCAAGCGGAGGCAACACTCCTAAATCCCCGGGCTCAAGGACGGCATCTGAATCGGGCACCCAGCGATAACCTGGGTCCTCTCCATATTCGCGATCAAAGACGGTTTGCGGCATCCGACGAGTCACACCGCAATAGATGGCCGTCATGGGATCCGGTTCGGTGACCCAGAAATCGCTGGCGACAGTAACATTGGCTCCGGCTTCAAAGAGACTATTGAGTGGATATTGTTGATTGAAAGCTCGTTTGCCTCCAAGATATGGCAGGTTCAACTTCCAGAAGTAGTCGTCAATATTTATCCAGTAAGGGCTCGTGTGGACGCTGAGGCCTAATTCGCTCATCCGCTGAATGTCTTCCGGTCGTGCCAACTGTAGATGGGCAAAGGAGTGTCGTGAATCGCGTGTCCCGTTCAACACTAGAAGATTTTCAAGCGCATCCAGAGTGTACCTCGCAGCGGCATCGCCAATTACATGAACGTGGATCTGGTAGCCTTCTGAGTCGATAAGAGCGAAGGCTTGCTTCATGATTTCGTCATCCCAAACCTTTATTCCGCACCAATCGTCATCGCGATGTGCATATGGCTCCAGCAGATAGCCGGTTTCCTCCTCGATCACATGATCTGCAAAGAATTTGAAAGAATGTGCCTTGAAATGGGGATGGTTAAACCTTTTTGCTAAAGCCTGCCCCCGCTCGACCTGTGACATGACATTCCCCTCCGGCGAAATATTCCACGAGGCTCGATAGCGGACGGTCAACTTGCCTTCCTGGGCGAGCTCATCGTAAGCTTGGTAGAAATTGGGTTGATCAATACCCAACATCGCCTCGTGGGCAGTGGTGATCCCCTTCCCGTTAAGCCAACCTTGCAACCAAAGTAGAGACTCCCTTATCTGCTCCTTAATTGGTTCCGGCTGATGCCGGCTGACCAGGTCCATCGCCCCCGGTTCTTGAAGTAAACCAGATGGCTCTCCGGTTACGGGATCTTTTTTAATAACCCCTTCCTTCGGTTGGGAGGTATCCTTGGTAATACCGGCCAATTCGAGGGCTCTTGAATTGACCCACATCGAATGCCCATCCTTGGAGGTGATGGCTATTGGTCGAGTCGAGTCGATCTCGTCGAGCCATTCTTTCCTGGGGCCGAGCTCATCGAACACCGAGCGTAAATAACCACCACCAATGATCCACGGCGCCTTAGGGTTGTTATTTGCGAATTTACGGATCGCGATGAGATATGACTGGATTCGATCTTTGCCGCCTACTTCGAATAGGTTCAGTTGATACTGGTAAAGATGGGCGCTGTGGGCGGGGTGCATATGGCTGTCCACGAAAGCCGGAAGCACCATTTTCCCCTCCAGATCTAACACAACAGTATCGGCATCGATGTAAGACTCTACATCCTCGTTTGAGCCGACAAACGCGATCTTATTTTTCGCAACCGCAATAGCCTGTGCCCATCTACGATCCCTGTCCACAGTATAGACAGAACCATTTTTTAGAACCAGGGTTGTTGTTACCTCTTCCACATTTTGCTCCCATCTCTGTAATTTCCAATATTAACAATTTTCGCTGGCATAATCAATGAGTGAACAACATGGAGCAGCAAGAATTATGTTTCCCAGGAGAATTACTTTTATATTTGCAACTCTAAAGATGATTAATATCACCTTGATGTGCCTGGCGCATTATAACATAACTCTTTCGTAATGCGCCTATATTTGTCATAATTGTATCCGAAACTGAATTTATTTTTTGAATTCATTGACATTTCGGAAATTATAAGTTATCCTGATAATGTTACATTTGTATCTGAGCAATTTCGTCTTAGTGAATGAAGTGTGACCTATGGATAAATTGGACCGCACAGATTGGAAGATCATGGCCCTGCTTAATGAGGATGGGCGAATGCCGAGTGCCGAGATCGCCAGGCGGCTGGGAGACATCTCGGCGCGTACTGTTACCAACCGCATCGAGGCTTTGATCAAAAAAGGTGTGATTAATGTTCGGGCGATTGTCAACCCGGATATGGTTGGATACGAAGTGATGGCTGATGTATTCATCGAGGTTGAACCAGGGCGGGTGCGGGAGGTTGCTGAACAGGTGGCCGGATTCCCACAGGTCAGCTATGTTGCTTGCGCCACTGGCGATTCAGATGTCAGCATCTCGTTACGAGTGCGTAATATTGAAGAGTTATTCGACTTTGTAACCGAAAAATTGGGCAAGATTCCCGGCGTTCGCCGCACGCAGTCCTATCTCCTGCCCCTCAAGATAAAGGACTTCGACACTTGGTTGCCTCCACATGACCTCGATACCGACGAAAGCAAAAACCGCAAAGAGTTGCAGCTCGATTCTCTAAAGTGATCAATGAAACTAATCGAATCGGAGGAATAGATGACTGAAGAAATGTATCAGAAGTTGGCCCAGGCGGTGATTGATGGTGAACCAGAAGAGGCCGAGGCACTTGCCAAAGAAGCCTTGGAGCAAAACCTCGATCCCCTGGATTGCATCACAAATGGGCTCACACCAGGTATTCAGGAAGTAGGAAAGCTCTTTGCAAACGGCGAATATTTTCTGCCTGAATTAATCATCGGCGCTGACGCGATGAAGAAAGCCTTAGATGTCCTCGAGCCAGCTATGCTAGGCGGCCAGAAAAGAGAAGTCGTGGGAAAGGTTGTGCTCGGCACGGTTGAGGGAGACATGCATGAGATCGGCAAAACCCTCGTAGGTACAATGCTGACCGCCAACGGTTTCCAGGTCTTCGACATCGGCGTCGATAAGAAAGCGGAGGAATTCATCACCGCCATTAAAGAAAATGACGCCGATATTGTCGGCGCCTCAGCGCTGCTAACAACCACCATGCTGCAGCAGAAGAAACTGATCGAGGAACTTGAAGCAGCGGGCTTGCGAGACAAAGTGAAGGTGATGGTCGGTGGAGCGCCGGTTACCGAGAGCTACGCCAACGAGATCGGGGCTGACGGTTATGCTGAGGATGCCATCTCTTCGGTCGATATGGCATTTAGGCTTATTGATGCACCTGGATAATATACGAAAATGGAGGTGAAACGCGAAAATAAACTCGAAAATGACTTCATTAAAACCAATTTAGAATTAGAGAAACGATCCATAAAGTTCTTGTAGGATTGGCAAGTATCTTATGGCAAAGAGTCCTGATTGGCCCCGGCTCACTGGCGAAGCAACAGTATCCGGGTTACTGGACTACACTGAGGAGGAAGAAATGATTAAGAAACACAAATTGTGGTTTTTGATTGTAGTGATCATCATCGCTGCGATGAGTCTCTTCGCCTGCACGCCCGCAGAGACATTAACACCGACTGAAGCCCCTCCGGAAACGGTTGCTACAGAAGCACCACCAGAAGTTGAACCAACCGAAGCACCAGAAGTTGAACCAACCGAAGCACCGCCAGAAGTGGAGCCAACTGAAGCACCACCTGTAGAAGAAGAAACCAGTATCACGATTCTGATCCCGGACAACCCGGTCGCCTTCAATGGCATCAACACCGACACAGGCTATGAGCAGGCGATGGGAGAATTGGTCATGCTCTCGTTGGCAGAAACCGATCCCAATGGCAACATCATCCCGGAATTGGCGGCTGATATTCCAACCATCGAAAATGGCGGTGTAGTTTTCGACGAAGACACCTGGTCGATGACCGTCACCTGGAAGCTTCGTGACGACATATTTTGGGCAGATGGTGAGCAGGTCACTGTTGATGACGTCATCTTCACCTGGGATGCTCTTATCGAGGCAGATGCCTATATTTCGGCGAT
>Ga0209742_10000095_pt1 | contig 48059 bp, 39 predicted proteins | sample DeeMarSeWOR38_10_FD_187462 | JGI IMG/M metagenome (GOLD analysis project Ga0209742, IMG submission 187462) | Marine sediment microbial communities from White Oak River estuary, North Carolina - WOR-3-8_10 (SPAdes) (version 2) | ecosystem: Environmental > Aquatic > Marine > Intertidal zone >...
TGGGAGCTTCCCCAATTGTTTACTGCTCCAAGCGTATCCAGATTACATCGCTTTAAGCCGATGGCAGTCTTGATGTCGCTCAATGAACGCATCCCTTTTTTAGGTTTGGCAATAGTCGCGTGGTTCTCACCACAGATTGGGATTAAATGGTCTTTGATATTGACTTTCGTGTTATTGATTTGGCAGGGATTTGGTGGCGGTCTCACGGCCACCGCCTGGCAAAGTTTAATGGCCAAGATCATTCCCATGAGGACACATGGCACATTCTTCGGGGTTCAATCTTCTGCAGTTAATCTATTTTCGGGGTTTGCCGCCGTCCTTGCGGGGATCGTACTCATAACTTATCCATATCCCCTTAATTTCACCTTTTGTTTTTTATTGGCAAGTGTTGCAATGGGAATATCATTGTTCTTCCTTGCTTTAACTAGAGAAAAAAAAACCTCTCCGCTTAGCTCACTTGAACAGCAAGGGATGAAATTTAGAAACAAACTACGTGATATTTTGAAATATGACAAGAACTTTCGCTGGTACCTTTTATCCCGTATGCTGACGCAATTTGCAGCGATGGGATTTGCATTTTATACTATTTATGCGGTGCGCGTATTTGAAATCAATGCGGGATTGATAGGCATTTTGACTGGAATATTGTTATTCACGGAAGTGCTCATGAATCCAATAATGGGTTGGCTCGGTGATCGTCGCGGGCATCTCCTAACCCTCCAAATTGGGATAATTGCAACAATCATCAGCGTGCTTCTTGCCTTTGGAGCTAAAAGTGTGGCCTGGTTTTTCCCAATTTTCATCCTCGCCGGGATAGCCAGTGTTGCAATGTGGACCGTGCCAATTTCCATGACACTCGAGTTTGGTTCAGAATCGCAAAGACCTGCCTATATTGGATTAGCTAATACTTTAGTCGCACCCAGTACATTCCTGGCTCCGATCCTAGCAGGTTGGCTGATCGATAATCTGAGTTATCAGACTGCATTCTTGGCTGCAGCTCTTGCTGGGATTGTTACCTTATTGGTATTGATTATTGGCGTGCATGATCCCCGTAGACAAGCAAAAACTAGTTTGCTTTCAACATCGGTTGATTAATATTCGGAGGATTTTGTGGTTGATACTCTATTGCTATATGTATCCGCTGCCAAAGATTTAATTCCAGAACGCGATCTCGTTGGTCGCAGCGTGACAGAAATTCCGGTCTCACTTGGCTGGAAAATCTTCTTTTCCCCGCTAAAAGAAAAACAGATTGATACCAATATTATCAGCCAAGCGGATATCCACATTCTAATGCTCGGCCAAGATATTCGTGCTCCAATTGGATACGAGTGGGTTATATCGCGGCGAGTTAATCGAAATCCAATTTTATTCTTGAAGAAAGAAGTGCCACGCACTCATGCTGCGCGTGATTTTATCCGAACTTTAAGAGATTTTTCAAATTGGCATACGTATGAAGATCATACAGATTTACGCCATCAAATTTTGGTTATGATAAGCAAATACATTCTAACCTATGCGAATGTTTTCGCATTAAGACCATTAGAACTTGAAAAATTAACAGATTGGACCAAGGAATTAGAAGATGGTGCACCCGAACAAATAGATGAAACTCAAGGTGGTGCAGGGGAAAGTAGCGTCATTATCTCCACTGAGCGATTTGTACCAAAGGATGGCGTATTGATAAATCCCAAAAAAGATGATGCCATGGAGCAACTAAGGGATTAAAGTTTCCGCAATCTCTGCTGGGAGTTGGAATGAAACGGTGGAATGGATGGGGGGACGATAAAATCCAATATCCTTTGCCTGATTTTGCAGGGGATTACTTGGAAAGTATTATCGGTGTTGGCGCAAAACGAGCAGACGCAACTCTTGAAGAGGTTCTTAAATCTGTTCCTGAATCACGCATTGCGAATCACTCATTAATCACATCCAAGCCCGAAGAACGACTCCGCCATTCTTGCGGTCAAAGCCTAACAGATTGGATCTCCCTGCGTTCAGGGCGAATTCCCAGTTTTCCGGATGGGGTATCTTACCCCAGATCAGATGAAGAAATCCGGGAGGTAATTGATCTCGCATACAGACAAAAGTGGATATTAATCCCATTTGGTGGTGGTACAAGCGTGGTTAGACACATAAATCCTGCTAGGTGTGAGATTCCTGTTGTGACTATCGATCTCTCCAATCTCAGCCAGCTTCAAAATCTGGATGAAACCAGCTATCTTGCCACCTTCCAAGCTGGCGTTCGTGGCCCGGACGTCGAGAAACAGCTCAGCAAGTTTGGGTACACATTAGGACATTTCCCTCAATCGTTTGAATATTCGACTTTGGGCGGATGGATAGCCACACGTTCAAGCGGTCAACAATCATACTACTATGGACGCATTGAGGATCTATTCAAAGGTGGGCATATCGAATCTCCGAAAGGTCCCCTGGAATTAAGGGCTTTCCCTGCGAGTGCAGCAGGTCCGGATTTGCGGCAACTGTTTCTCGGTTCAGAAGGACGATTGGGTATTATCACACAGGCAATCGTTGCGATCCACCCATTCCCGGAATATGAGAGGTTCTATGGATCTTTCTTCCACGAATGGGATCATGGCTTGTCTGCAGTTCAAGAAATAGCCCAACATAAATCAAACCTCTCAATGTTGCGATTAAGTGATCCTCAAGAAGCTGAGACCACATTAATCCTTTCTGGAAATAGAAATACTTTCCGGTGGGCAGACTTTGGATTGAAATCCTTGGGTTTTCGTCAAGGACGCAGTTTACTGATTCTTGGGATTACAGGTACAAGAGACAAAGTAATGCAATCGAGAAAATTAGTATTCAAAATAATTCGAAAATATGGGGGTTTTAACACTGGCACCTTCATCGGTAAAGCGTGGGAAAAATCGCGCTTTCTGACCCCGTACCTTCGAAATTCTTTGTGGGAATCGGGTTATGCACTTGACACCTTGGAGACTGCATTACCTTGGGAAAAAGTCCAGTCAGCAAAGGAATCAATTATCACCACAATGATTGATGCGGCTAATAATCTTAACGAACGGATACTAGTATTCGGGCACTTATCTCATATCTATCGCACTGGTGCCAGCATCTATATAACATTTATCTTCCGCAGGTGTGTTGATCCAGATGAAAATTTATATTTATGGCAGAAGATTAAACTAGCGGCGAGTCAAGCGATCATCAATTCTGGAGGGACGATCAGCCACCAACATGGAATCGGTCGGGATCATGCACCTTACTTGGAACATGAAAAAGGCCAGCTTGGTCTAGATTTGATGGAAAACATGGGTAAGTTTTTCGATCCCCAAGGTTTAATGAACCCTGGTGTACTTTTTGATTAACTTTACCTTACCGGCTGATGCCATCCAAAAACGATCAATAGATTAAACTCACATGTTCAAACAAGAAAGTTGATTCATGCAATGTGTACAAGCAGTCAACGCGATGACATCTGGGCTTCAATAGATAATCACTTTGATTTAATCATTATCGGAGGCGGCATCACAGGTGGGGGAATCTTCCGGGAAGCCACAGCGGTTGGTTTGAAGACATTGCTTGTTGAAGCACATGATTTCGCTTCAGGGACTTCCAGCCGTTCGTCGAAGCTTGTACATGGTGGGTTTCGATACTTGAAGAATGGGCAATTGAAGGTGACCTTCGATTCTGTGCGCGAACGAGAAAGATTACTCAGGGAAGGACGCGGATTGATAAACCAGATTGGATTCATTATTGCCACTTACAAAGGTGACCGTATCCCCACCTGGACGCTAGGACTTGGGTTAACCTTATATGATTTATTGGCGTGGAAATGGGGACACCAATATTATTCTGCAGATGGGCTCTTAAATTTATGCCCCCAATTGAACACAAATCAACTCCAAGGTGGTTACCGTTATTTTGATGCACTCACTGATGATGCGCGTTTAGTTTATCGCGTGATTCGCGAGGGCGTAATTCAAGGAGGGATCGCCTTGAATTACGCCCGAGTGGTCAGCCTTCTAAGAACCCATACAGGTTCGGTTGCTGGTGTCAATATATGTGATGTAAATCCTGTAGGGGAACAAAGAACTAAGGAAATTCTTTCTACTGTGGTGATCAATGCAACTGGCGCATGGGTAGATGAAGTGAGAAATATGGGAGCTAGCGAAGATAATCAAAGAACTAACATCTTAAAGTTACGCAAGCTGCGAGGCAGTCACCTGATATTCCCTTATCAGAAGCTGCCCCTGACACGCGCAATAAGTGTCTGGCATCCAAGTGACAAAAGACCTGTATTCACCTTTCCTTGGGAAAACGTAACGATCGTAGGCACAACAGATGTAGATCACGATTTAGCAATAGAAACTGATCCGGGGATTAGCCAATCCGAAACATATTATCTTCTGGAGGCTGTGAATTTCTCATTCCCATCTCTCAGCTTGACAATTAATGATGTTCAAGCTACTTTTTCTGGCATACGCACTGTAATAGACACCGGAAAAAAAGAACCATCAAAAGAATCTCGCGAACACATTTTCTGGTATGAAGATGGTTTACTTACGGTTACTGGTGGAAAATTAACCACTTTCCGTCTCATCGCCCGGAAAGTATTGCAATCTCTGGAAAATACGTTCTCAAAAATTGACTCGATCAATGCGAAAACTCCAATTCTCGCACAACCTGACACAGATATTCTGCAAGATTCTTTCCTCAATAAAAATACGCTTGTTAAACTTTTTGGTCGATATGGAAAGGATTTGGAAACTTTCTTAGCGATTGCTGACAAAAGCGAGCTCGTACCCATCAGGTCAACACCTAATCTATGGGCAGAAATTCGCTGGGCGGCACGAAAAGAAGCGATTGTCCATTTGGATGATTTGCTACTTAGGCGTGTTCGACTGGGATTACTGCTGCCCTGTCATGGCTTTTCCGTCATCGAGCGGATAAGGAGTATCGTTCAGGTCGAGTTAGGTTGGGATGATGAAAGATGGGCAGAAGAAGTTAAAATTTACAGAAATCTAATCGATAAAAGCTATTCACTAGAGCCTATTACAAATTATAAAAACTAATTCCATGCGTCTGAATCAACTGCTAAGTCATTGGCGATCTGAACCCACGATATATGGAAATATTGCCGAATGGCGTCAAATTCAATCCAGGAAAGCGCAATGCAAACCCATTCCAACCAATCTGCATCCTGGATTGAGTGAATCGCTGTCAAGACAGAATATTACCAGTTTATTTCTCCACCAATACATTGCGTGGGAACGCGCAACCGAAGGAAAAAATGTAATTATTTCTACTGGCACAGCTAGCGGAAAAACTCTTGCCTATAATCTCCCAATTCTTGACTCACTTATCCGGGATGATCAGGTGCGCGCCTTATACATCTTTCCCACCAAAGCACTTGCTCAAGACCAATTGAATGAACTGCAAGAAATTGTGAGTGATTTGACAACTTCGCTAGAAGAAAATCCTAAATTGGATTATTCAACGATCCCGATTGCTGTTTATGATGGTGACACGGAATCCAAAGATAGAGCCAGAATTCGCGAAAAAGCTCGAGTCGTGATCACAAATCCTGACATGCTTCACATTGGAATACTACCTCATCATACACAATGGGCTGAATTCTTTCGCGAGTGTAAATTTATTGTTATTGACGAAATACATGCCTATCGAGGAGTTTTTGGCTCCCATGTTGCCAACGTCATCCGGCGACTTAAAAGAATCACAAAATATTATGGTTCAAAACCCCAATTCTTCCTCACCTCAGCCACTATCGGTAATCCTGTTGAATTGGGAGAAAAGCTGATAGAAGAACCTGTAGAATTGATCGATCAGGATGGATCAAATCATGGTCCACGTAATTTCATTATTTACAACCCTCCTATTGTTGATCAAGATCTCGGTTTAAGGCGCAGCTCTCTTCTCGAAAGTGTTCGCTTAGCAGAAGACCTAATCCATTACGATATCCAGACAATCATATTTGGCAGGTCTAGAAGGAGTATTGAATTAATCCTGACCTACCTGAAGGAGAATCTTCTCTCGCAGAATGGCAGGTCCGATGATGAACATTGGAATACTGGTAAAGACAGCGAAATAATCCGAGGCTACAGAAGTGGATATCTACCCGCAGAAAGAAGAGCTATTGAACGTGGATTGCGAACAGGGGATGTGCGTGCGGTTGTTGCCACGAACGCATTGGAATTAGGCATCGATATTGGAGCTATGGGTGCTTCTGTATTGGTAGGTTATCCGGGCACCATCGCGTCAACCTGGCAACAAGCTGGGCGTGCAGGGCGAGGCGATGAATCTTCCTTAATTTTGTTGATCGCCTCAGCAAGTCCGTTGGATCAATTTTTGGCTCATAATCCAGATTACTTCTTCGCTCGCTCACCGGAAAAAGCATTTATCAATTCAGACAACCTGCTAATTTTGCTGGCACATATACGTTGCGCTCTATTCGAATTACCTTTCGAAGATGGAGAGACCTTTGGTGCTTTGTCCCATGAACAGTTCATGGAAATACTGGAATTACTCCTCACTCAAGGTCTTGTTCATAAATCTGGATCGAAGCATTTTTGGATGGCGGATCAGTACCCAGCTGAAAACATTTCATTACGGGTGGCCTCCCCGAAACGGATTTTGCTTCAAATCCCAATAGCAGATAAATTGGTTACCATCGGTGAAGTTGATTTTGAAAGTGCAGCCTGGCTGGTGCATCCGAATGCAATCTATTTACAAGAATCCCAGATGTATAAAGTAGAAGAACTCAACCTGGAAAAAGGATTTGCCCACTTAGCATCAACATCCACCGATTACTACACGCAACCTAAGATTAGCACCAACATTGAGCTTATAACCCTAAACAAAGAAGAATACGTCCAGGGGGCGGTAAAATCCCTCGGAGAATTATTAGTCACCACGCAAGTAACCGGATACCGACAAGTGCGTTGGTTTACGCATGAACGGCTTGGTTATGGTGATTTAGATTTACCAGCTTTCGAGCTCAACACAATGGGTTATTGGTTAGCCATCAATTCTGAGACGGTCGAAAATCTACGAAACAAAGGCCTATGGCATAGTGATCCGAACAAGTATGGGTCATCGTGGAAGAGACAAAAGGAGCTCGCTCGTGCACGTGACAATTACACGTGTCAAGTCTGTGGAGTAAATGAAACTGACCGGGCACATGATGTCCACCACATAACGCCATTCCGACAATTTAATTCACCTTTGCAAGCAAACGAGCTGAGTAATCTCATCACACTTTGTCCTTCATGCCATCGTAGGGCTGAAACAGCAGTGCGAATTCGGAGTGGATTGTCTGGATTGGCACATGTTCTCATTCAAATTTCTCCAATTTTCTTAATGTGCGATGCGAGAGATCTTGGTGTATACTCTGATCCCCAATCTCCTATTGCAGCTGGAAATCCAGCGATTGTTCTCTATGAGCGTATCCCGGCCGGGATTGGATTCAGCCAACGCCTATTCGAAATTCATACGGATCTTATCGGCAATTCTTATCATTTAGTGAACACGTGTCAGTGTGTAGATGGCTGCCCTTCATGTGTCGGTCCGGCGGGTGAAAATGGATTAGGTGGTAAGCAGGAAACGCTAGCGCTCATTGAATTACTTCACGATAATGGCTTAGATCGTTTTTGATGCATATTGACCAATTTTTTCGATGTCTTGATGGAACTCATCTAGGTTTCAAATAAACCATGCCTTCGATTTCAGATAAACTCAAATCTCTTGGTGTTGAGGTTGGGACGGATAACCTCAAACCATCCTTGAGGCAGGAAAAATACCCCATAGAAGCTGTGATAGAAGGCTATGAAATCACAACAATGCATGGACAAACCTTTGTCGTCGAAAATACTTTTTTTAGTGATCCGCGCAATAAAGATAAACCATTAGACTTCACTGCTTCTCTAGCTAACATTGCTTCCTGGATTGGAGACCCGCAAATCCTTCACCAAAGACCCGAGTCTTTTTTCTTTCTTGACACTGAAACATCTGGATTAGCTGGTGGCACCGGTACTTATGTTTTCATGATCGGTATAGGAAGGTTCACGGAGGAAGGATTTCGTTTATCACAATTCTTCCTGCGAGATCCAATTGAAGAACCCGCACAATTGGCTGCAGTTTTAGGTTTGCTTGATGAATGTGAAGTGCTGGTAACCTACAATGGTAAGTCATTTGACATTCCCTTATTGAACTCACGTTATATTTTCAACAGTGAACCTCCCCTGCTAAAAGATTATCCCCATATAGACTTACTCCATTTAGCGCGCCGCTTGTGGCGCGATCGGCTTCAAAGTCGTACGCTGGGCTCGATCGAAGAGAATATACTCGATGTTCGGCGTACTAAAGAAGATATTCCAGGTTGGATGGTCCCAACAATATATTTTGATTATCTTCGCTCAGGTGATGCAAGACCCTTGCAAGGTGTTTTCTACCACAATGCTATGGACATTCTTTCCTTGGCATCATTACTTAATCACATCTCAGCGATTTTAGAAGAACCCCATGGAGGATTGGTGGAACACGGAATTGATTTGATTGCGATGGGAAAGATATTCGAGGATATGAGGGAATTAGATGCTGCTGCTGAATGCTATGCGCGTGGATTGGCATTTGAAATCCCTTCCAGCATACAGAGTCAGGCAATAAGGCGATGGTCATTTATGGAGAAACGTCGCCACAATTTCGAGAAATCCATTCACTTATGGCAGACCGCGGCGGATTACAAAGAGATCTATGCACATGTTGAACTTGCGAAAATTTATGAACACCGGATGAATGATTACTCACAAGCAATTTTCTGGACGGAACATGCACTTTCTATTATTCAATCGGCAGGATTTCCAGATCTGGAGAGAAATATTTGGACATCAAAGTTAGAACACCGCTTAAATCGACTCAAAAGGAAGTACGAACGTTCGCAGAGCTTATAATTCGATCGAATGCGATGATCTTATATACTGAAAGAATTCACATCAAGGAATAATTATGGGGTGGAAATTTAACCCAAATGAAATCACAATAACAAATATACCTATCAAATTATCAAGATTGTCACCTGAGTTTGAGAATTTCCGCATCGTCCAAATCAGTGACTTTCACCTTGGGACCTGGTTTGACAAATCAGCATTACTGCACGTTGTATCAGTAGTCAACGAGCTAGAGCCGGATTTAATCGCTATAACCGGAGATTTCATTAGTTATGACCCTTCAGGCTACGCTCATTTTTTAATCGAGGCATTATCCCAATTAATTGCAAAGAAAGCCAAAGTTGCTGTGCTTGGAAATCACGATTATTATGGCGATCCAGATATTATCCGCGAGGTTCTCAGAACAAGCAACATCCATGAATTAAACAACCAGGTATATCCGGTACACATAAATTCATCACAACTTTTTTTCGCGGGTATTGATGACCACATCGCAAAAAAAGATAACATAAATATGTTGATCGAGCATATTCCCGACGAGACTGCCACCATATTATTGGCTCATGAGCCAGATTATGCAGATATCAGCGCTCAAACCGGAAAATTTGATCTACAACTTTCTGGTCACTCGCATGGGGGTCAAATATGCATTCCATATCTGGGTTCGATTTACCTGCCGCCTCTTGGACGCAAATACCCTTCCGGGATCTACAATATCAACGGAATGATTCTCTATACGAATCGCGGATTAGGGGCAAGTTGGTTGCGATTTCGATACAAATGTCCCCCTGAAATATCCGTTTTCACCCTGCATGTCGGACAAAAAGAATGAAGTGGCGTTTGAACAAATCCAATATTTATAGGATTTACTGTTAGTTTATCAATCGATTACTATCTCATCCAGATACCAAGATGTTGTCATTCATCTAGCGCACTCCAGACCGCATCAGAAATCTCTTGTAGACGTTTCTTGTAATCTATGCCAGATAGAAACCGATTACATAGGAACACGACAACGAGTCTCGTACTCTTATCTGCCCAGGCCATTGAAGTTCTCTGACCGAAATGACCAAAAGTATTGACTGAACTTCTGTAACCCATCCCGTCAGGTAGTGTGGGGTTCAATTTATGATCTCCACCGATATGGAAACCATACCCCCATCTGGTCGTTCGACCAAGTGATTCGTCAATCCCTTCATAAGCTAATGATGTCGCCAGGTTGATGGATTCAGGTTGCAGATATTTTTTACCTGCATAAAACCCCTCATTGAGAAACATTTGAAAAATAATTGCCAGGTCTCGTGCTGTGCTGTGCAATGAACTGGCTGGAATAACTGCTTGCTTAAAATTCGGTGAATTGAACAGCCATGCAACAAATTGATGCCCAATTGTGCCTGAGTAGAGACGTGGATATGATTTGTCTTGCAAATCCTTGATTTTCAAATCAGTATGATGTAAGCCCATTGGCATCAAAAACTCGGCTTTCAAATATTTATCAATGGGCCGACCACTGACCCTGCGGACAATCTCACCTAATATGTAACCAAAATTGAGTGTATGGTAAGCTGTTTTACTCCCTGGAGGATATGCACTCTTTTGATTGGCGATATTCTGCGTCACCTTCTCCCAGTCGGAAACGTTTTTTATCTGATAGAGAAGTCCTCTGCGCGGTATGCCTGCCTGGTGCACTAATACTTGTCTTACCGTGGTCTTTTCTTTTCCTTTTGTACCATACTCAGGCCAATATTCGACAACAGGTGCGTCAAGTTCAATTTGCCCATTATCGATGAGCTTGAACACACAAGCGCTTATGAGAGGTTTTGTAATAGAAAATGCCATGAAAGGAGAATCATGATTCACGATTTGCCTCTTACCCAAGTCTGAATATCCCCCATATAGATCAACGATGACATGACCATTTCTGAGGACGACAAGCTGAGCACCCGGGTGAAGTTCATCGTCAATTTGTCGTTCAAAAACTGTGATTATATTTTTCACACCGTCACTAGATATTCCATCCAAAGATTGCGGTACATGCCCATCAAATTCTATTGGTTGGCAAAATGAAGGATTTTGTTCAATTAACATTTGATGTCGAATTCTGTCGGATTGAATCCCAATGATATTTCCAGAATCTAATTTTGATCAACATTTACTTTGAACGCAGATTACCAATGGTTGTAGCTGATAATTTCACTCAATGGTTTGCGCTCCTTATCACCTTTTTGATCTGCTGGATATCCCAACGACATCAAAATTATTGGTTCAGCCTCTGGAGGGATTCTAAGTAAATCTCTTGCAACACTCGTGTCAAAAGATGCCACCCAACACGTTCCCAATCCAATATCAGCTGCAGCAAGACTTACGTGATCCATCACGATAGCAACATCTACATCCAAATAAGATTTGCCATCTCCACGAACCCAACCCTGATCAGGGAGTCCACAGGCACAGATTACGATTGGAGCATCAACAAACCAATCGCGATCATAAATTTTTAGCAATTCTCTTTTCTTATCAACAGTATCTACAAAAATCAAGCGGAACGGTTGTCGATTTGCCGCTGTCGGAGCATAGCGGGCAGCTTCTAGCAATTGTTGTATTTTTTCTTCTTCAATCGGCTTTGGCAGATATTCACGCACACTATATCTATGAAGTAAAAGTGTCTGGAAATCCATGCGAGCTCTCCTTGGATAATAATTTTTTCATTATAAACTTGTCCACAAGTTACACATCGGAAATTAATCTGTTATAAATGAATCATATTTTATCCCCTTTAGGTCGGATATAAAATTTGGAAAGGTGTGAATATTTATGTATCAAGGTGGATGGTGGTCATTAATTAGAGAGGATCAAACGAAAGGAAAAGCCAAAGTAGATCGTGACTTGATCCGGCGTGTATTAGGTTATTCAAAACCTTACTGGAGATATATCACGATTGTATTATTAGGGATCGTCTCGATCTCATTGTTGGAGTTAATCCCACCCTTGCTTTTTCGGAGATTGATCGATGTTGTTATACCTGAAAAAGATTTTCGACAATTAACGATCCTGGCTCTTGGCATGATTGGTATTCCCCTGCTCAGTGGTCTTATTGGGATTGGTGAAAGATATTTTAGCGCCAGAGCCGGTGAAGGAATAATTTTTGATCTACGACAGGAGATGTACGATCATCTACAGAAAATGTCGTTACGTTTTTTCACCCATACTCGGTCGGGCGAGATCATTTCTAGATTCAACAATGATGTTGTAGGCGCTCAGAACGCAATCACCGGCACTATCCCAAATATTGTGACCAACTTGGTTACCCTGATCTCAACTTTAGTGGTAATGATCACCATTGATGCTCGATTGACTTTGCTGTCAATTGCAGTGCTACCGCTATTCCTGATTCCTACGCGGCGAGTGGCACGCATTCTACGTGATATTCGCCGCCAGGCTATGAATTACAACGCCGATATGAGCACCCTAATTAATGAGACTCTGAGTATTAACGGCGCGTTGCTGGTTAAAACTTTTGGACGTCAACGCCAGGAATCCGAGCATTTCAAAGAAGTCAATGGGAACGTTCGCGATATTGGTGTCCGACGAGCTCTGGTTGGTCGCTGGTTTTTCCTTGGATTAGGTATCTCTGGAGCGATCGGTACCGCATTGATATATTGGGCTGGGGGTTATCTCGTTATGGTAGATGTATTGACAGTGGGAACAATCGTCGCTTTTGTTGCCTATCTGGCACGCCTCTATGGTCCTATCTCTTCACTCACCAATGTTCAAGTCGATTTTGCTACTTCGATGGTAAGTTTTGAACGGGTTTTCGAATACCTTGACTTATCAGTTGAAATACAGAATCGACCGAATGCAATCTTTTTAACCCGAGTCGATGGACACGTGGAGTTTGAAGATGTCTCATTCAATTATTTGACTGAAGATGGGAACTCAGATATGAACGATGATGGATGGGAACCTATCGATGATGATGGGTTCAAATCGACCACGCTGACCCCTGAGATCTCACGCCGTTGGGCTCTCAAAGATTTGTCCTTTAGAATTAAACCGGGTGAATTAGTGGCATTGGTAGGTCATTCCGGTGCGGGAAAAACGACGATCACTTATCTTCTCCCTAGATTGTATGAACCCACTCAAGGTAGGATTCTATTGGATGGTCATGACATCTGCGAGGTTCACCTGGAATCGCTTGCCAATCAAATTGGCATTGTCACCCAGGAAACATATCTCTTCCATGATACGGTTTTAAACAATTTGCTCTATGCTCGTCCAGAAGCAAACCAGGATGAGATCGAATCTGCTTGTCGGGCTGCTCACATCCATGAATTTATTCAAGGATTACCAGAAGGCTATGACACAGTCGTTGGAGAGAGAGGTTACCGTTTGAGTGGTGGAGAAAAGCAGCGCTTGGCGATCGCTCGGGTCATCCTGAAAGATCCTCATATTCTGATCTTAGATGAAGCCACATCCCATCTCGATTCACAGAATGAAGCCTTAATCCAGGCCGCCTTATCACCTTTGATGGCCGGGAGGACCAGCTTGGTTATTGCACATCGCTTATCGACGATCCATGCCGCGGATAAAATTCTCGTCCTAGAAAAAGGACAGCTCGTTGAACAAGGTACACACGATGAACTTCTGGGACGAAAGGGATTATATGCAGAGCTTTACGAAACCCAATTTAAGAGTGAGCAGCTTCATATCGAATAAGAAGTTGAACCGCTAAATTCAGATTAGCTATATTCCAGGCAATGAATGGCTATGCGCAATGAGGTCAAATTCCGATAACCAGCTATCTTTTTCGATAAACCAGGTAATTTGCATCTTCATACCAAAGCACGAATGAGTCACAAGTAAATACTCTGCCTCCCTTTTCGAAAACAATATGGGATATCTCTTCTTTTTCGATCATCTGATCAAACCAGCTACAATCGACTTTGCGCTGTGAATAAAACCGTCCTGCGACTTGATTGCGGCGATACCACTCCAAAACCTCACTATCCTGGTAGGGAATCGATTTGAAATCTATGTAAGCAGATTTCCCTGTAGCCAAACGGAAATCCTGCATCTTCAATGGTATAAGGTATACATCATCCTCGGAACCTTGCCCCTTTATTCGTTCGAACAATAAATACTCCGGTGACAAAGATCTCCGACCAAGATCGAGCGAAAATCGTACTACCCCAATGACCAGCAATACCCCAATAATCACCAAGTTAAATAATATCACCCACTTCTGATTCTTTTCTAACTGGCTAGAGTACCGCGTGGATATCTTGAAAACAATAAAGGCGAGGATGATCGCAATCGCAATTGGAAGCAGAATTGCTGAGATTCTCCACGGAAATAGTAGAGCCAATGCATTACTGCTGATTAATATTTGGATTGTCGTAAGAATGATGGCAGAAGTAACCCCAAATGCGATTATTATAAATAATCGTGAGTTGCGGATCAGATAAAGTGCCAGAAATATCAACCCAACCTGAATCAGAGACGTGATATTGAACCATTCACTTATCAGCGCGTGATGTGGGATGCGATAATTGACCAGGATTTCCTGAGCGCGTGAGTTCGCCAGTGATGTTGCCAATCCAAATGATCCGAATACATATATCAAAATTGGGGTAACGATAATCAATGCAAAGAGTCCAAACTTAAACACTTCACTGAAAATTTTATTTTCTTGATATTCGCTAACCAAATATGAGAAGACCAAAATCGCTGAGGTCAACAAATAAGTCGGATGAAAGGTAACTGCAACTCCTATCGCAACCAGAGCTAGAATAATTCTCTTCTCTAAGAATAAATATATCGATAGGATCAGAAACACACCAAAGGAACTGGGTTGAAATACAGCTCCGAGAATCCTTTGACCAGCCAATCCTCCTTCAAATAAAAAGATCCAATCCGGTCCAGCACCAATAGATAACAGATATCGTAATGCAGCAGAATGAACTAATAACAACCCAGTCAATAATGTCAATTTTGCCAAAGGATTGGTCAAATCATAAATTGTCCCAGCAATCCCAACCATGCTAAACAAATAGACCCCAAAAATCAAAAAGTAATAAATAGTGTACAGCATGGTGCTGTTAAATAAACGATAGGTGTATTCCACAAGGATGCTGAATACCGGAGTAGGATCACGGGTATTTGCCAACCAATCGGTATCAAGATATCCGAATCCTGCATTGGCTAAACCGTGCAAAAAGTATTGGTTTTGATTAGAGGTGAAGAGAGGCGACTGGGCATAGATGACACCAAAAATGAATGCCCAAATTAAGATCACCAATATTGAAACCAAATTATTCTTTTTATCGAACGAAGAGAGGTTTAGGAATTGTTTCACCGCAAAAATTTTATCATCAATAACAGCCGCGCAAATTGCTGATGTTATAATCTGGATTATCCAATCAAACCAATTTATGCCAGATCTAATCCACAGTTTAGATGAATAAGAAAATCGCATTCGTTGCGTACGAAACACCCTTTGCTCCAGGCGGTGGTATTGCTGCAGTGTTAAATCATTTACCTGCTGCCCTAAAGAAGGTTTCCGATCTCTCAACCTATGTAATCACTCCATTTCACAGAAACATCTCAAAAACAACGGAAATGGCTCCTAAGATGGACAAAGTTTCTACCATTAGAATTATTTACAATGGAAGCAGCTTTCCCGTAGACATATTGCTGCTAAGCAATGATGTAAATTGGGTTTTTCTTAAAGTTAATGAGGATCAAGATATTGATATCCCATTTTTTGATGGGTGTCGTCATCCTTATGATGTCGAAAAACAAAATGGGGACGTTGCTCCGACCCTCTTACGCGACTCCTTGTTCTTTGGTAAAGCAGCAGCGTTAGCTATTCCCACCATAGACTCAAGTTCATCCTGGACCTTGTTGCTGCAGGATTGGGAGACGGCAACTACCAGTCTGTTCGCTAATCCAATGGCTGAGAATAGATTTCAAAAGCCATTCCTCACTTTGCACAACTGCTATGACACCTATGTACCTGACGAGACCTTAGACAAGTTTGGCATTGATTCATCTAACTTTCCTGGGGATACTGTGTTGCAACGTGCTCTGCCCTTAGTTCATAAAACGGTTTTTACAGTATCCGAACAATTCGCCTTGGACCTATCAAAGGAAGTCCTTCAAGCACAAATTCTTGCTCCACATCTTAAATCAGAATTGAAGTTAAGGCTGAAGGGGGTAAATAATGGAACTTTCACAAATTTAACTGTTCCCAATAAGGTTCTCATATCGAAAAAGAAAGAGAACTACACCTCATTTGAAGAGTGGAAACATCAAAATCGAAATAGTGCGCTCAAGGCAATCAAAGAATTTAAGCCATCTGAAGATAAGCCAATATGGGGAGAACCAGATAGGTTTACCAACGAGGACGTTCCCTGGATTGTGATGGCCGGTCGAGACGACAGCCGTCAGAAGGGTTATGATTTGGCTTGTTCTGCAATCGAAAAATATCTATCAACTTCTAAGGAAGCATGCTTTCTTTTCTTCCCAATTCCTGGAGAAGAGGGATTACCAGGAATCAACTTCTTACAAGAATTGACAAACCGCTTTCCAGAAAATGTCATCGCATTTCCATTTCTCTTCAGGGAAGGATATTTTGCCATCATGCAGGGAGCAACATACGGATTAATGCCTTCATATTATGAACCATTTGGTATGGCGAATGAATTCTATTTGAAAGGCGCGGCCTGCATTGGGCGGGCAACTGGAGGTATACTGCAACAGGTCGTTCCGTATCGCCCGGTCTCCTCTTTCAGTGCCTCGGTTGAAAAAAGGTCTGCGCGCTGGCATAAACATACCTCCAATCCGACAGGATTCCTATTCAGAGAAGAGGATGACATTCCCTCCGAACTCGATGACTGGCAATCGATTAATTCTGCAGATTATGATTCCACAGGCGGAAGTCCTAATCGCCTCGAACAGCGTCAGGAGTTAGTTCTATTCCAATCGATGGCTAAAGCATTAACATCTTGCTTGGTAGATGCTATAAACCTATATGTGGATCAACCTAAGACTTACTACCAATTTTTATCCGATGGAATTGAATTTATCTCAAAGGGTTTTACCTGGAAGAAGGCTGCTCAGGCTTATCAACGGTACATAAACCAATAAGAAAGACATTTCATTGGTAAAAATTTTGGTTATTCCCTTTCACCATAACAACAAAAGCTGCGTGATATACTTTGATCGCCTTGCCTCTCGAATCCTTATATCAACCAAAAAAGTGACAAAACTCATTTCTCCTATTATTTCTGAATAATCAATCTTCTCATTTTTTTACTTGTAATCCCTTAGGAGGGCATCATGGAATACAAAAATTTAGGACGCACTGGACTTAAGGTAAGTCAACTTTGCCTTGGCACCATGAATTTTGGTCCTCATTCCGATGAGGAGGCTAGTCATAAGATTATGGACCAGGCACTTGATCTGGGAATCAATTTCTTCGATACTGCCAATGTCTATGGTTGGGAAACTGGTGAAGGGATTACTGAGCAAATTATCGGAAACTGGCTTGCTAAAGGTAGCGGTAGAAGAGAAAATATCGTTCTCGCCACCAAAGTTTACGGCCGGATGGGAAAAGACCCGAATGCCCGTCGATTATCTGCTAAACACATCCGTCAAGCATGTGAAGATAGTCTCAGAAGATTGCAAACTGATTATATCGATCTTTATCAAATGCACCACGTTGATCGAGAGACGCCATGGGATGAGATTTGGCAGGCGATGGAGCTGCTCGTTTCACAGGGCAAAGTACTCTATACTGGAAGCAGCAATTTCGCTTGCCTGCATATTTCCCAGGCTCAATGTTCCGCTAAAGATAGAAATTTCCTTGGCTTAGTAAGTGAACAAAGTTTGTATAACCTTGTCGATCGCATGATCGAACTTGAAGTAATACCAGCTTGTGAGGCATTTGGATTGGGATTGATCCCATATAGCCCGCTTGGTGGAGGATTATTAGCCGGAGTATTAGAAAAAGAATTATCAGGCAGACGATCTTCAGACCATATCAAGAAGAACTTGGAGAAATACAAAAAAGAACTCAAAACCTATGAGGCATTTTGCAACGAACTCGGCGAAGAGCCAGCAAATGTTGCCCTGGCATGGCTACTGAACAATCCAATTGTCACTGCCCCAATAATTGGACCGAGAACGACAGATCAGTTAGATTCGAGTTTGAAATCATTGGATATCAGACTGTCTGACGAACAGATGGTCAAACTAAACGAAATATGGCCGGGGCCAGGTGGAAAAGCGCCAGAAGCGTATGCCTGGTAAGTTAAAAATTACCAGTTGAATATCTATTCTCTCGTCAAGGATTGAAGGCAGGATTCCGCCCGACCTCTTTTTTTATCACTATGAACTTGAACAATAAAAAGTTCAAAATCGTTCTTTTATCAGCTGCCGTGTTGATATTGAGATTGTTGTTCGAGTCTAGCGAAGCTTCCGCTTTGCTTATGCCCTCTAATTCAGATATTTCTAATTCTGAAAAAGAATATGTGGCTCTGGAGCAGCAAGCAAGTTCTACCGGGACTTTGGTCATAAACCTACCTATTGTTGAACAAAATGCTCCAACATCAACTTCAACACCGATAGGGGGATATCCTGGCCCGATTCAGGCAACTCCAAGTGAGACATTTACACCAACACCAACTCCATTACCTGTTCAAACTGGGTCAACCAATGTGCCGATAGTTCTTGGGGTTATTGGGATTATCTTTGTGATTCTCATCGCATGGCTGTTTTTTGGCTACCTGCCGCAGCGTTCAAAAGGATAACCTCTCGTCATTGCTTGCTACCTCAATTGCATAGATAATTATTAGCGAATGGAATGCCAAGCTAAATGATTTTTCTTGAATCGTAATTATTCTGTAATGTTATTCAATTAGGATAGGTCCCTGGAGCGTCCAGATGTCAGAAGAATTAATATTAGTCGTGGAAGATGAGCCGAGTATCTCCGAAGTTGTCGGACTCTATTTGCAAAGAGCTGGCTTTCGAGTTAAATACGCGCGCGATGGTCTCGAAGCGCAGGAAAAAATTGAATCCCAACCCCCAGATCTAATTGTGATGGATTTGATGTTACCTATGATGAATGGATTTGAGTTAACGCGCTGGTTAAGAGATCAGAGTAACATTCCCATTATTATGCTCACCGCCAGGAGAGATGAAATTGATCGGATAACTGGACTGGAAATGGGAGCAGATGATTATGTCTTGAAACCCTTCAGCCCGCAAGAGCTCGTTAGTCGTGTTCGTGCCGTACTGCGAAGATCGAATATTGCCAAGATGGAAATTAGTGAAAAACCGATCACTTTCCCTTCCCTGATTATCGACCCTCAAACACGACTACTTACAATCGACGATACGGAAATCAGTTTGACAGCAAAAGAATTCGAAACGCTTTGGTTGCTTGCTCAACATCCCAGACAGGTTTTTACTCGCAGCCAGATATTGGAGAATGTTTGGGGCATATCAGATTATATCGATCCAAGTACAGTAACCGTTCATATCCGTAGATTACGGGAGAAAATCGAATCAGATCCATCTGATCCGCAGCATCTAATTACCGTTTGGGGGGTTGGATATAAGTTTGAACCATAAAATCGTATGAAGAACCATTAAACATCTTAAGAACATCTCACAAAAAATGCAGAACAATTCGATCCGAATAAATATTTCTTCTACTGTTCGTTTCATCCTGGCTTTACTATTCATCCTGGTTTTCTCGGTAGGAGGGTTTTATATAATACTCAGACCACCCTTGGATGAGGTTTGGTTGATAAGCGGATTTCTACTGATCACTACCGTAATATCTGCTGTTGCTGGATATGCTGCTTATCGGCTTGGATGGATGAACCGTTCACCAAACATTCGCACCGCCCTCTTGGGGAGTTATGCATTAGCTTCAATCTTGACATTTTTCAATGTTTGGTTAACCGCTCGCTTGATGTTTACTGACGAACATGATCTTCTGCTTGGGACTATTCTATTGTTATTTGCTGGGGCGATTGCCATGGCGCTCGGGTATCTTCTATCCTCATCTTTCCTAGATAGGATTTCCTCTCTTGATCAAGCAGCCAAAAAAATCGCGAATGGAAATTTATCTATTCGGGTTCCTGTTGAGGGAAGAGATGAACTGGCCGATTTATCTGAAACCTTCAACCAAATGGCTTCACAATTACAAGATGCAGCAGACAAACGCATGCATTTGGAGTCATTACGCAAGGAGCTCATTGCCTGGATTGGACATGATCTACAAACTCCGCTGGCTTCGATATCAGCAATTATTGAGGCCTTAGCTGATGGGATGGTCGATGATCCGGCGACAGAGATGCGGTACTTGCAAACCGCTAAAAAGAATATTGCCGCATTATCTCACCTGATTGACGATCTATTTCAGATGGCACAAATTGATGCTGGTGGTTTACGATTAAATTTCAGTTCAGTAACAATGTCTGATTTGATCTCAGATATCTTGGTGAGTTTCTCACAACGCGCGGAGCAAGAAGGAGTAATCATACGCGGCAGTGTTGATCCCGATCTTGAAATGGTGCAAATGGATATCCAACGGATTAGTCGAGTATTGAATAATCTGGTAGACAATGCTATTCGCCATTCACCAGAAGGTGGAATTGTTGAAATCCATGCAAATAGATCTGGGCGCTTCGCATTAGTCGAGGTTGTCGACAATGGTGAAGGAATTCCTAACGAAGACTTGCCTAATATTTTTGATCTTTTCTATCGGGGCAAGAAAAAAAGGTACGAGTCTAACGGAAGTGCCGGATTAGGATTACCGATCTCAAAAGGAATAGTTGAAGCTCATGGGGGAATTATTGATGTCCAGAGCGAACCTGGTAGAACACGCTTTTCGTTTAAGATTCCACTCGAACGCTGATCAATCTTTTCACCTTTTGTTGACAGCCAATTCAGCATAAAGTAAACTGACTGCTGTGACATTAGCAGCTTTTATCTTCGGTGGGCTCATAGCAACATTTTATGGAGCAGCCTTCCACTTGATTCGGGGAGGCGGATTAGGACAATTAATTGTTTATATATTGTTGAGCTGGATCGGTTTCTGGGCGGGTCATTTCATTTCTGAACAGTTGAATTTATCCTTTTTTAGTCTCGGTCAGCTCAACCTGGGTATAGCAACCATCACCAGTGTATTCCTAATGATAATAGGATATTGGATACTCATCGGAAAAAACCCGAAAGATTCATAGCGCCATCATGAATCAAGACGAAATGTACGTTCAATCCGGTGATATCGCTCAATTAGTTGGGTTAAGTCACAAAAACTTTATCATCCGACTAAAACACGGTGAGATTCTACAAACTCACAGGGGGAATTTAGCTCATGATGACTGCATTGGCAAACAGTGGGGGAGCCAAGTATTCAGCCATCTCGGCAATCCTTTCTTCCTGGTTCAACCTTCATTAGGTGACCTCATAATCGCTACTCGGCGAACCACTCAGATTCTTTACCCAAAAGACATTGGTTTTATCCTGGTAAGTATGGGCATTGGACCTGGACAACATGTCATTGAGGCGGGAACTGGATCGGGTGCAATGACTACAGCACTCGCATTTGCAGTTGGACCTCATGGGCATGTCACTTCTTATGAAGTGCGCCAGGAGATGCAATCATTGGCTCGGGAAAATCTAAGCAAACTAGGCTTAGAAGATAGAGTCACACTCAAGTTGGCTGATATAAAAAAAGGTTTCGATGAACGCAATATGCGCGCGTTATTTATGGATATTCCAACTCCTGAACTATTCATCACACAGGTGCGCGAAACGCTCACACCCGGTGGGTTTTTCGGATGCATTGTTCCTACGTTGAACCAGTTGATGAAGCTTACTCCAGTCCTTCGCAGGGAAAATTTCACCTTTGTTGAAATCTGTGAGATATTTTTACGCTACTATAAACCAGTCCCTGCCAGAATACGACCAACAGATCGAATGGTTGCCCACACTGGTTATCTGGTGTTTGCTCGACCTGTCCTTCCATCCGAGAACATCGAGGAACACGAAAATCAGGAAGAATAAATCACGTTTGTGGATTTGTAAATAATGCAAGCAGACATAAACTCCCTTACTCAAACAGAAATATCAAATCGACTCGCAAGAAGTATCTCCAATCCAATTAAAGACCCAGAATATACGGTTAGATTTCCTGAAAAATTGTTTTCTAATTCTCCCCGCTCAGCTGCAGTCTTAGTTCCTTTGCTGAAGAGGAAACAGGCCTGGCATGTTCTTTTTACACGACGGACTTCCTCTCTTCCCGAACATAGTGGACAAGTTGCATTTCCAGGCGGGAGAGTTGATCCAGACGATCAATCTGCTCGGATCACTGCACTGAGAGAAACGCATGAGGAAATTGGTATATCACCCGATGATGTCAAGGTATTAGGAGAGCTTCGTGAGCTGCGCACAATTAGCAATTACTGCGTTTTTCCCATAGTAGGACGCATTCCGTGGCCGTATGATTTCGTCCTCGCACGCGAAGAGGTCAGCCGTGTTTTTACCATTCCATTGGAATGGTTGGCTGACCCCAATAATCATGACATTCAATTCAGGGAGCTTCCCCCTCCTTATTCACCCGCACCAGTTATCTATTTCGAACGGTACGATAATGAACTGCTTTGGGGAGTTAGTGCTGAGATAACCCTAAATTTGTTAGAATCGTTTGAGCTATTGTAATCGACTCTGGAATTATTCCTCCTCGTCAACTCCCTCTTCTTCTCCTGCTTCCTCTTCTTCACGCTTTCCGCGTTCGATAACCTCAGGTTCTAAATCTTCTTCAATTTCAACTTCTTCTACTTCAATCTCTTCCTCAACAGCTTGTGCGATAACGACAACAACAACTTCTTCTGGATCACTCAGAATTTCAACGCCATCTGGAACTAAAAGATCCTTCACCAGAAGGCTGTCGCCGATTTCAATCAACCCGGATATATCGGCCTCAATCCTATCTGGCAAATCTTTCGGAAGACATTCAATCGAGACCTGTTCAAGACTAGGGACAACAATCCCCAAATATGTTTCAACGGCTGGAGCTACGCCAACAATCTTGATGTTCAAATCCGCACGAACCATTTCATCCAAGGAAACCGCCTGAAAATCAACATGAAGGATCGAGCCCAAGATTGGATTTCTCTGTTTATCCCTAACTAGTGTATAGTGCTGCTCTCCATCTACATCGACCACAACCAGAGCAGATGGTGATAATCTATCAAGGGTTCGACTCGCTTCTCGCATATCCAAAGATATCGGGATTGAATCAACATTATGACCGTATACAACCGCAGGTAAAATGCCTTCTCTACGTAAAACCTTAACTTTTTTTCCAACCACCTGACGGTGGTTTGCCTTAATAACGACTTCCTCCATTGCTACCTTCCTAACCTTAGTTATCTATTGAAATATTTTGAATTGTTTTATTTTTCTCACTGCAAACAGATATGTGGCAAAAAAAGTCCGCCTCCCATTGGAGACGTCTATCCACCGCATGGAATTTTATACGTTTTAGCCACATCCGTCAAGCAAAATATCCTCCGACCAAACCGAATAGTACATCATCAAAGGTTCTTTGGGTCTCTATGGAATATGAATGGATATTCTTTAGAAATCCACCATTAATATTTATCTCCCAACCGTTAAATTAAAATGAATTCTTTGAATGATTTACCATTGAGATATGATAAACTCAATCGATTCGAAAACATTTAGAACTAACTTGTAAGCGCTATTTACATGTCTCGATACCGTTATTTAATAATAATCTTACTCGTTGCCATCGGGTTTGGCAGCGCATTTCTATCCGGGTACTTTCTACGGGCTTATTTTGAAGATGCCACATACGAACTTCCCATTCTCAACCAGGCATTTGATATCTTTATAAATCACTCTTTTTTAGAATTACCAGGATCCAGAGCTTTAGAATATGGCATGATCCGAGGCATGCTTCAAGCATCAGGGGATCCATATGCAATTTTTCTAGAACCAGTTCAACATGAATTAGAATCAAATAGTCTCCAGGGAAGTTTCGGCGGAATTGGTGTGGAATTGACTCTGTCTTCAGAAGGAAATATTGTAGTTTTCCCGATCGCAAACAGCCCAGCCCATCAAGCAGGTATCCAGGATGGCGATCGCCTGATCTCGGTTGGTGATCTCCAAATTGGACCGACAACCTCTATTGATGAAATTAATGCGGCTATTCGCGGTCCAATCGGAGATCGGGTAAAGGTGATCGTATCTCGAAAACCAGATTTCACCCCAATAGAATTTCAGATTCCTCGCCAAGAGATACACTTGCCTTCAGTGACCTGGCGTATAGATCCTGATAATCCAACAGTTGGTATCGTAAACCCACAAGTGATAGCAGAGAGTACGCCTGGAGAAATCCTTAACGCAATACAAGAGTTAAAAGCCAAGGGTGCAACACATTTTGTAATTGATTTGCGGGATAATGGTGGTGGCTTATTAACTGCTGGTGTTGAAACCGCCAGGTTATTTCTTGATGATGGGATCATCATGGAACAGCAATATAGAGGTGAAGAGATTGAAACTTTTGCGGTCAATGTAGCTGGTCCTTTGAGAGACATTCCGCTCGTTGTCCTGGTCAATCAATCTACAGCCAGCTCAGCAGAAATTATTGCAGGATCTATCCAACACCATGACAGGGGGTTATTAATTGGAGAACCAACATTCGGTAAGGATTCGATCCAGTTAATATTTGATCTTGAAGACGATTCCAGCCTCCATGTAACTGCAGCAAAATGGTGGTTTCCAGGGAATACCGTAAATATAAGTGAAAATGGGCTCCAACCCGATGTTCTAGTAACTGCAAGCGACTCCGATTCAGATTTGATTATGAAAATCGCTATTCAATCTCTGCTCGAGCAGCCATAATTGATTACGATTGAGTATGTTAAAATGACTCCATGAGTCTCAAAGTTGTCGCAACGAACCGCAAAGCCAGACATAATTACTTTCTACTGGATACTTATGAGGCAGGTATCGTACTAAAAGGAAGTGAAATCAAATCGATTCGTGGGGGACAAATCAGCCTAGCACAAGCATACGTGACTACCGATGGGCGTGAAGCATGGTTGATGAATGCTCACATTGCACCATACAATGAAGCCAGTCGATTCAATCATGATCCACTACGTCCAAGGAAATTACTGCTCCATTCTTCTGAAATTCGGAAATTATCCGAAAAGGTTCGCCAAAAAGGAGCAACGATTGTTCCTTTACGCGTATATTTGAAAGATGGTTTAGCGAAAATTGAAATAGCGCTTGCGAAAGGAAAAAAACGTTACGACAAACGCGCGGAGATTGCAAAGCGTGATGCCCAACGCGAGCTTGATCGGAGATATAAACAAAGGGGATAATAATGCCTTCATCCACAATATCTGGAATAAACAAATTATCTGAAGTTGAAAAACGCGAAATTTACTCCCGTATCATCCCTAATGTGCTTATCAATCGATTTAATCTTCCACCAGATTTTCATGACGAAAATGGCAATGATCTTTTGAATCTCATCTGCCCTGCAACGAGCCCATCGGTGGAAATGATACTAAGTCACAAATTCGATTTCCCAGATCCAATCCTTTACGGACATCTCACCGATACCATCAATGGGCAAATTCATGTTTTGCTTTATATCTTGAATGACCCAGATTCACCCCGTTTTGATGTTGATAAAATGCCGAATGGACGGGGTACAGAATTTGGAACCCGGGCTAGAAATATAGAAGCAGAAATAGCGGCTATGAACACAGGTTTAGCCCCAGGTCAGGTTCGATCTGGTCTCAGGATGTTATCGCAGGCAATTCCAGCCTTTGAAGAATTTGTCTCCAGCCTGGATCAGGATATTTATTTTGTTGAACCGCTCTATTATCACAATGCAGTGAAATTCGAACATTATGGCTTTTCCTATCAAATTGGGTTGAAGCTGATGAAACGCATCCAATCCGGATTTTCGCCATCAGGGGATCTGATAGAAAAACTCGATGGATCAAACCCATTTCGAATGCCAGATTATTCCAGAAGTATTCGATTACGGTCATGGGCGATTCACGACGGAATTCTTGGAGAACAATTCTCAAACGTCACGATGTATAAATACGTAGGAAAATCTGGTAATACCAACACCTGTTTTGATTGTACATGGTGAAATATGCTGAACAGTGAATGGATTGCGTTGATAATCACGTTTGCTGTTTCAATCATCTGGTTGAGAATCAATGATTATGCCGCTCATAAAGGATGGATATCCAATAGACTCAGCCGGAAAATTATTCACATTGGCACAGGTCCCTTGTTTGTAATCTGCTGGCTCCTTTTTCCGAACACTCAAACCTCCCGTTATTTGGCTGCTCTTGTACCGCTCGCAATTACCTTTCAATTTTTCCTGGTTGGTATTGGTGTGATTAGAGATCAATCCGCTGTGGAAGCCATGTCAAGGACAGGTGAACCGCGTGAAATCTTACGCGGACCTTTGTTCTATGGAATCGTTTTCATTGCAGTCACGATTTTTTTCTGGTATGACACACCAATTGGAATAATTGCTCTCATGCTGATGTGTGGTGGAGATGGATCAGCAGAGATAATTGGACGAAGGTTTGGAAAATCCCATATACCCTGGAATCCCCGTAAAACTTGGATCGGTTCGATCAGTATGTTTCTAGGAGGGTTGCTCCTTTCGCTAATGATTTTGATCGTTTATGTGGATTTCGGCATATTCACAACACCAGTGCTCGAAATGCTGCCGGCAATTATATTAATCGCATTCGTTGGGGCCATTGTCGAGTCGCTACCCCTGCGAGACATCGATAATATCACTGTTACATTATCCGCAGTCGGTTTGGGATACTTTCTACTCTAATTAAAAAACTGATAGTAGAATAAATCCATCTCGATCGATTCATTACCCTTATCAAGCATTACTAGAAGAATTCCTGTCCAAGAAGAGATTAATTCCGGATGAGACATTTCTCACAAAACAAATCCCAACCATTGACGAGTTATCCCAAATTGGTTAGAATTGTTTCTGATATTTTTGGTCTTAATTAGAATACTCATTGCATAGAGGTTAACATGGACCTACTCGAACAAACCCAAACTGCTCAATTGAATCTAACCACTTCTGCAGCACAAGCAGTAGAAGAATTACTAGCGAAGCGCGATCTTGAGGGTTATGCTCTAAGGGTCTTCGTTTCCGGTGGCGGATGTTCCGGTTTTCAGTATGGGATGGCTTTGGAGGATAATATCCGCGAGACCGATCTTGTGATCGAACAACATGGTGTCAAGATCGTTGTGGATGAAATTTCAATCAACTACTTATCTGGTGCAACGGTTGACTATGTTGATGAAGTGATGGGCAGTGGATTCAAGATCGAAAATCCAAATGCTGTTGCTTCATGCGGTTGTGGAAGCTCCTTCCGAACTAGTGAAGACCCTGGTCATGCTCACAGTTCCGGTGGATGCAGTTGCTAATTCTGAAAAGTTAATTGTTTAAAATCGTAAAAGAATAATTATAAGGGCGCTATAACAGCGTCCTTATTCTTTTTAATTTCCCCGCAAAAATGATATCAGGATACCGAAGAATCCCAAAACAGCCATCCCGATGATTACTATACCAATAGGGACCCCCCCAGGTGCAGGTAGTGGAACCGCACTTTCAAATGTTGACAGAATTAGGGGAGGAGGAGGGGTGAATGTTGGTAAGCGAGTAGGAGGCAACTCAAGTATAAACTGGGCTGCCAATGTCGGGTCAATAGTGGGTGTTGTGCGGGGAGTAGGAGTTGGTGGCGGTTCGACGATTGCCACACTTCCGCTAAGTGATACAAGTGGTGAATACACCCAACCAGAACTACCTGGCACTCCTGGATAGAATATTTGAACCCAATCTCCACCAGGTGTACGTCCCTGGGCTGGGACAGTCTGACCTACGATCAACACCCCGACGATATCGTACTTCGCACTTGGACCTGCTCTAACATTTATACTATCTTGATCGATATCTCTCCTTACAGTCACCACTGAACCCAACGGCGATCCGGTGACAGTTGCAATTGCGACAGTTGGGATCTGTGCATTCGTCTTTTGCTGGAGGATATCAAAATAGATCGTGGTTATAACCGCCAAACCAATGCCTATGAACAGAAAGACGGCGATTCTGATTATTTTCATCTCGATCCATTTGCCAATATTTTTCTTTATTCCTTAATCTCAAGAGCAAGATTATAATCTAGGGCAAAACATAATAATTGTACTCTCATGGAGTAATTATCTTATGGAACGCAGGATATTTCATGGTCAGATCTCCCCTGAAGAAATCGGCCGGGCTTTAGTCGCCCATTTTAATCAAGCCAATCTCAAAGCCCAACAGTTTAAAAGCAAAGGAAAAGTGATCGTCCAAATTGCAACTCGAGAGAGACAATTGTCCGGCGGGGCAACTGCGATAACGACATACCTTGAACAAGTCGATGATGGAGTTGCAGTGCAGATTGGTGAACAAGCCTGGTTGGGGATTGCAGCCAGCATTGGGACAACGATTCTATCTGTCTTACGTAATCCATATAATATCATCTATCGATTGGATGACATTGCTCAAGATTGGGAAAATCTTCAAATCTCTGAACAAGTATGGCAAGTAATTGAGAATTTCGCGCGAATGAGAGGAGCAACGTTCGAGTTATCTGAAAGATTTCGCCGGTTGATGTGTGAATACTGTTCTGTAGCGAATCCTATCGGAGAACCAAGCTGTATTGCCTGTGGTGCTCCATTAGGAAAATCTCAGCCTTCCACATGTCCAAATTGTGGATATGTGGTTAAACCGAGTGAATTAAGATGTCCAAATTGTAATTATTCTCTTGGTAGCGGTGGGAAAAAAATTGACTTTCATGGAGCTCGCAGGTAGTTTAAAGCTTCATGAATGACAGGTAGAAGTTCTGCCTCAATGTCACTTTCTTCTGGAGCAAATGGCATTGTTTTTTGTCCATATAAACGAGATTCCAGGCGAGAATGCAAACGCTCTAGCGCAGGGAGTGCATCTAAATATCCAACTGAGCCAATCATTTTCGCGGCTTGCTTGCGAACATCAAGTGGTATTTTGCGATCAATAAGTAGATCGATCATATGGTTGCCTGCATACGGACAAGCATCCAACAATCGGGAAACACAACCTTCAAGAGATTTATTTTCCGCTGACGCTTCTAATAATGCGAAAATTTGGCGAGTTCTGAAAGATGATAGGTAGAGATGGATGCTACTGCGTACTTCTTGTGGTGCCGGATATCCATTTTCATCTGGCGAAAGAACCCTTCCAATCGTCTCAATAATTTGTGATCGGAGATCGAGATCCTGTTCAGTGATTTTCGATACCAGAAAATATGCTACAACGGGTGAATAACGGACCGCATCAAGATCGATTAACTTCTGCAATGCATCCCTTCGCAACTCTAAATCTGGTTTTGTGAAATCTTCTAGAGCACCCCATACCGTGGGGAACAATTCGATTTTACCGATACTCTCTTCGATTAGGAAAAGCTGTGGTTGGGGTGAATATGATGGAGGGGATTTAAATTGCATAGGAAAAAGTATACACCAGTTTTCCCAGAGAAGATATTTCTTTAACAAAGATATAATTCTTAAAGAGACTGCATAATTGTGCAACATCACAATTTCGCACATTGCGCATTATTGCATTATAGTCTGAATAAAAATCCATCTCATTCTCGAAGAATGGATACCAGATAGGTATCACACGAACTGGAAACACGTATTCATTCCAAGAACGGATCTAGTCCAATGAACTCATATCTTTTTCTGAAAAGTTTAATAATTGGTTCTTCAATCGCTGCTCCCGTCGGCCCGATTGGCGTACTCTGTATTCGACGCACTTTAGCCCATGGACGTATTTCTGGTTTCGTATCAGGCTTAGGTGCTGCCACTGCAGATGCGATTTATGGGAGTATAGCTGCCTTTGGACTGACTTTTATCTCAATGCTACTAATTAATCAGGGAATCTGGTTAAGGTTGGTTGGTGGAATATTTCTACTAATCTTAGGATTTAAGACTTTTTTCTCAAATCCCGAAAATAATCCTACTCAAAATAATAATCTCCAACCAGGAAACAGCTTAATTAGTGATTATGTGACAACTCTTTTTCTGACACTAACCAATCCCCTAACAATCCTCTCTTTTGCTGCCATATTTACGGGTCTTGGTTTAAATTTAGATGTATCAAGGAGCTTTTTGGATGCTTTGCTAATGGTGATTGGAATTTTTTTGGGCTCTTGTACCTGGTGGTTCATACTAAGTGGATTCACTGGGTATTTCCGCAAAAAAATGAATACAGCGACAATGGTCTGGATAAATCGCCTTTCTGGAATGATCATTTCAGGATTTGGCATAATTTCTTTGGTTACCTTAATAATCAATAAAAATGTTTAACCAAAAACTCTCATAAGTGGCACATTCAATTGTTGAGCAAACTGAGCATTGGGATGCTTGATTTTGGTCGTGACTGGTGTAATAATTTTTCCTTATCTGGCTCAAATGAGTGGTTGGTTACGAATGGTCTTGGGGGATACGCGTCAGGTACTGTTGCAGGACAATTAAGCCGCAGGTATCACGGAATTCTAATTGTTCCAACGAAGCCTCCTTTAGGGCGCAAAGTGCTCGTTTCTAATATCGAAGAGACTATCTTTTGTGGTGGGAAAGAATTCCATTTGTATACTCGGCATATGGAATCAGGAGGTATAAATCCAAAAGGTTTCAAATATCTGGAACGATTTCACCTCGAAGGAACTTCGCCTGTATGGACATTTTCTCTTTCCGATACAAAGCTTGAAAAACGCATCTGGATGGAGCAAGGTTCAAACACGACCTATGTTCAGTACTCGCTGCATCGTTCTTCTGAGCCAATGACATTTCGAATACGTGCTTTGATAAATTTCCGCGACCACCATGCAGAAACAAAGATAAACGAATGGAATCCCAATATAAAAAGCACCAATGATGGGATCGAAATAATCCCCCCATCCAGTTCGCTCACTTATTATTTGCTTAGTAAAAATGCGACTCTTGAGATAGACCTGGAGTGGGTTAAAGGGTTCCACTTTTCCAATGAGGCCTACCGTGGGTTGCCAGATCGAGAAGATCTGATTTCCGTGGGGGAATTTGTCGCAGAGCTAACGAATGGTGAATCCTTCACCATCGTTGCAACCACTGATAAATCCAGTTCTCTTGATGGTGATTTGGCTTTGTTGACTCGCCAACTTTATGAGCAACAAATCTTAGATCAGGCAAGTCAGCCGGTAAAGGAATCTTGGGTAAATCAGCTTTACCTAACTGCAGACCAATTCATTGTACAACGAGCAATAGACGAAGATCATCTTGGACACTCAATCATCGCGGGATATCCTTGGTTTGGTGATTGGGGGCGAGACACGATGATCAGTCTGCCAGGTTTGACACTTGCAACAGGTAGAGAATCAACAGCCAGAAGCATTTTACTCACCTATGCCCAACATATTGATCGCGGCATGCTGCCCAACAATTTCCCTGACGTAGGTGATAAACCAATGTATAACACTGTCGACGCTTCGCTCTGGTATTTCGAGGCGATCAGGGCTTATTATCGCCAAACTGGTGATATTGAATTACTAGCATTACTTTATTCATCTCTGAAAGACATCATTGAATGGCATACTGAAGGCACCCGACATAACATCAAAGTTGATCCTGAGGATGGATTGATTTACGCTGGGGAAGAAGGCGTTCAACTAACCTGGATGGATGCCAAAGTCGATGGATGGGTAGTCACTCCACGCATTGGAAAAGCTGTTGAAATTAATGCACTTTGGTACAACGCATTACTCAGCATGGTCGTTTTCGCAGATCAGCTTGGAAAACCTATAAAACCGTATTTAAAAGCCGCTGAAAGAACCAAACTAGGTTTTGGAAAGTTTTGGAATAATCGCTTGAATTACTGCAAGGATGTAATTGGTGGTCCAGATGGCGATGATGAAAGTCTTCGACCAAACCAGATCATCGCAGTATCGATTTATCATAGCCCGCTTGATTCACTCCAGCAACGTGACATTGTCGATGTATGCACCAATAAATTACTTACCCCGTATGGTTTACGCAGCCTGGCTCCCAGCACACAAACCGGAAATCCTAATCCTGATTATGTTGGATCATATGGTGGAAATCGAGAAGAACGGGATGCAGCTTACCATCAGGGAACCGTTTGGGGATGGTTGATAGGTCCATTCATCAGTGCTCATTTGCGCGCTTACAATGATCCATTGACTGCAAAATCGATTTTACTCCCGCTAATTCGACAGCTCTCCAGCCACGGCCTCGGCTCGATCAGCGAAATTTTTGATGGAGATCAACCACACATATCTCGCGGGTGTATTTCGCAAGCGTGGAGTGTTGCAGAAGTACTGAGAGTATCGAAGCAAATTGAAAACCAATTAGGATGAAACTCCCCACCACAAACCATAATCATTCGAGATTTTTTGTATCAAAACCAGATCTGATGGTTATTAATCCATTTCTCGTTGTCTGAAGAAGAAAAACAATCCAACAGCTAGAATAGTCCACAGCAGGCTCACTAAAATTACAAGGACCCAGGTAGATGACGTGGTCGCTTCAAAAATTCCAGGAGTTGCGGTCGGGCTAGGTGATGAAGTCGGTCTGAGAGTGCTTGTTGGCGTATGAGTAGGTGTCAGAGTTGGATATATTATTGTGATCGAAGGAACTGGAATCAGCGTCATTGTATGGGTTGGTGTGGGAGTATTCGTGTTTGTTGGGGTTATGGTAACAGTTGGCGTGTTAGTGGATGTGGGTATTGGTGTTGCCGATCGGAAAGGAATGCGGGTACTGGTTGGTGTGCGAGTCTGAGTAGGTCTTGGTGTGCGAGTTGGCACGATTTGTTTAATTGACGTTCGGAAGACAATGGGCATATATAATCTATTCTCATCTTGGAGTCGCACTGGTCGCTCCTCCTGAATAACCCCTAAGAAAGAGATGATGAGGAAGAGACCATACAGTAAGCCTGCTAAAATCCGAAGCATAATACCCAGTCAGTATAAATATCCAGCAGAAAAATATAGCTATCTTACAACGAGTCATCGAATAAAGCAACACGATGACATCAGAAAAATTTGAAATTCTTAAATATTTTCATCCCATGATGATTTAATCGTCGGTGGTATAATCTTTCCCGAACAAACGGATATCACAGGTGCATGAGATGATCAGCAAACTTCACTAAGCTTAACTGGAATGGGTTGCTAACCACGGTTCATTTACAAAGCCGGAGGCAATAGCCCCCGGCTTATCTTTTCTTCCCAGAAAGGACTCATGCTGACCGTTCACCAAATATCAAAGAAATTTAATATCAACGATGTACTAGTGGATGTTTCTTTTAATCTCAACCGAGGCGATCGTGTAGGATTAATTGGGCCTAATGGGTGTGGAAAAACAACATTGTTAGATATTATCGTTGGTAATGAAGTACCTGATCGAGGAGTAATCACCCGAACCCCGAATGATCTGAAAATCGGTTACCTACAGCAAGCTTTCAAATTTCAACTGGGCGAAACCCTGGGAGAAATTATTTCACGATCCTTCGGATTATCACAACAATTGGAGAATGAATTCGCAAATATGGCTTCGGATTTGGCTGCTGAACCAGACCGGGAAGATTTGCAAATCGCATACGATTCATTGCTAAACAAATTTGAAACGAGATCCTCTCCGAGTATTCGTCCACAAGCTATACTCGAAAAATTGGGTTTAGGTGGGTTGCCTGAGGATATTTTGGTTTCAACATTAAGTGGGGGTCAGAAATCACGACTCGCTCTAGCGCTGGTTTTGTTATCAGAACCAGATGCATTAATCCTCGATGAGCCAACCAATCATCTAGACATAACAATACTTGAATGGCTCGAATCATGGTTGAAAAGCTTCAATAGTGGAATGCTCATCGTAAGCCATGATAGAACCTTCTTGGACAACATCGTGAACCGGATAATCGACCTCGATCCAGAGACGCACACGATTACAGAATATCGGGGCAACTATAGCGAGTACCTTGAACAATATCTCCAAAAAAGGGACAAACAGATATCAGCATATCGGGATCAACAATATGAAATCCGACGGATAAGACAAGACATTGCCAGGACTAAACAACAGGCCTACCGCGTTGAACAAACCACTACCTCGCGGCAACCGGGCCCAAGACGTTACGCCAAGAAGGTCGCTAGAAAAGCAAAATCTCGAGAGAAAAAACTGAAACGGTATCTTGAATCTGATGAACGCATTGATAAACCTAGACAATCATGGCAGATGCGACTTGAGTTCTCCCAAGATGAACACCAAAGTCAGGATGTTCTGCGGGTCGAAAGATTATTCGCTGGTTATCCAAATACCATACCCCTCATAGAAGATCTAAACTTTCACATTCAAGCAGGCGATCGAATAGCCTTAACTGGACCTAACGGGAGTGGAAAGACAACTTTGCTGCGAACTATTGCCGGTATTCTTGAACCTGTTTCTGGAAGGCTTCGCTTAGGCAAGAATATTCAGATCGGGTATATGGCTCAAGAACAAGAATCCTTGGATCAAAATCTAACAGCATTAGAAGTCATCCAATCTCAAGCCCCAATCGGTGAGACTGATGCCAGATCGTTCTTACATTACTTCTTATTTTCAGGGGATGATGCTTTACGCAAATCTGGCGATCTCAGCTTTGGTGAACGGGCACGCTTGGAGCTCGCCAGACTCGTCGTTCATGGATGCAATTTCCTGCTTCTAGATGAACCTATAAATCACCTGGACATCCCCTCACGCAGTCGATTTGAACAGGCTCTTACCCAATTCGACGGCACAGTTCTTGCAGTGGTACATGATCGATATTTCATTCGAAAATTTGCCACTGAAATATGGGTTCTAAATAAATCTGGATTGAGCCAGGAATCAACAATATCTTTGAGTTAATTTTCACATTTTCATTGACCTAATAATAGTTACATGATCGCGTATAATCGGGTTTCCGTGGTAAGCATTATCTAACCAATAATTATGAACTTAAAACCGACTTTCATTATCGTTTTAATCTTTACATTCTTGTTCATTGGAATTCATTTTATATCCACGACAGCAGCTCCTGCAAAACCTGATCCGCCAGGCGAAGAAGCCGAACAAGAAGAAGTAAGTCAAGCCGTCTTATCTGCTATCAACAAGCAACGTGAAAACATTCTCGGTCTGCTTGTGAATGAAGTCCGCGTAACTGATGTACGGGTTTCTGATGATCGCTCCTGGGGGATTGCTTTTCTCGAGATGGTCGATCCGAAAACAGGTGAAGTTCTACCTACCGAGCCCGGATTAGCGATCTCGCGAAGAATTGGAGCCGATTGGCAGGTTACCCTCCCGGGGGATGTAGGATGGTTCCTTGAACTGAATTTAGTTCCTGATGATTTGATCTCAGAAGAATCCAAAGTTGTCTACCTGGAAATGAATACTTTAGCTGCTGAGGCAGCCCAAGCTACCATCGGAGGATATTTGCTCCCTTGGGAAGCAGGTAAGACCGTCTATTTATCTCAGAGCACCGGTCATGATCAATACATCCCCTCCGGTAGTTCCCATTATGCTTTTGATTTCTATATATCTAAGACGATGTACCGACTGCATGCATCAAGATCTGGTACTGTCTGGCGGGCAAGATGGAACGTACCCAATGGGGATGATAGCGACATGGGAAATTATCTTGTTCTCAAGGATACATCAACAAATCCAACCACATACCAGCTTTACTTGCATCTCGCGCAAGAAAGTATTCCACCGGAATTGAGGGTTGAAGGGACGTATGTCTCCCAGGGTCAGTTTATCGGAATCGCAGATGACACTGGCAAAAGTACCGGTCATCACCTGCATTATCATGTTCACACAAATCCAAATTCTTATTGGGGTACATCAATTGATATAACCTTCGATGATGTAGATATCAATGGTGGTCGACCCAGACGGGCAAGTGATGCTCCCTATTGCACCCGATCTGGTGATGTGTGCAATCAATTTCGCACAGCATACGTCTCCGGAAACACCGTCCATGGGGATATCGATCCTCCGACAGGAGATCTATTTGAACCACTTACAGGAACAACCGCTGATCAATCCAAGGTTTTGGTAGAAGGTTGGGTAAGTGATAATGGTAGTGGTTTGAAGAAGGCCCAAATCCTGGCTTACTTCAATGACACCTGGCATGAGGTCGGAGAGGAGATTTCGACCCTCACCTTCTCGCAAAATTGGAACATGTGCTCAGATGACGTACCAAACGGCCCGGTTAGCATTGCGCTGAGGGCATGGGATAAGGCTGGCAATCCATCAGAGGGACTCTTGGGTTTAAAGCACATCATTAAAGATTTCGATTGTGGTCCAACTCCACCAGCTTGTCTTCCAAACCTTGACCAAGTAGCGATTTTCAGCGATACAGATTTTAGAGGAGATTGCGAGATCCTTAGCTTGGGAGATTATCCTGATCCAAATTCTTTTGCTCTGGTTGGTGACGACAATATTGAATCAGCTATGATCGGATCAAATGTATCGGCTGCGCTTTATGGGAATAATGATTTCACTGGTCGAGTTACTTCTTTGTATGCAGATGACAGTAATTTGGATGATAATTCAATCGGTGGTAATAACATATCCTCAATCAAAGTTATCGATCGTAACAAAGTACCCGATGCACCAACCATGCTCATTGCTCCTGTCGAGGGTCAGGGATTTGTCTCTGGTCGTTCGCTGTCCTTCTCCTGGCGTGATCCAGGAGGGTCAACTCAATTCCGAGTTCGGTTGAATGGTCCTGGTGGGGAATTATATTCGCCTTGGATATCAAATCCATATTGGAATTTACAAGGGATAAGCCTTACGGAAGGAAATTACACATGGCGAGTCCGCGCTCGCAATTGTCCGGAATCAACCTGTCTTAGTTCCTGGAGCCAATCCAGTTCATTTACCATTACAACAGCACCATCACCACAACCAACCGTCACAGCACCATTTAGTGACAACATTGAAAGCGGCGCCACAAATTGGACTCTCAGTGGACTCTGGAACCGTCTCAATGATAGCGATCGCTCTCATGATTCAAACTACAGTATGTACTATGGTCAACCAAGTGAGCGCAATTATGATACCGGTAAACCAAATTCAGGGGATCTCACGTTAAGACCAGTCAATATACCAGATCCAAACTATGTTCTTAGATTCTGGTATCGCTACCAAACCGAGGGAGATGGAATAAATTGGGATCAACGCTGGGTACAGATTTCTACTGATGGCGAATCATTCGTTAATGTTCTCCAGCTGAACGATGATGTTGCGGATTACTGGCATCAAGCTACCTTGGATTTATCTGGTTATGCAGGCAAAACCATTCATATTCGCTTTCACTTTGCATCCCTTGACAACCTTTTCAACCAGGAACACGAGGGTTGGTTTATAGATGATATCGAAATCCAACAAACAGTTTTACCGATCTGCACGGATGCTGATAACACACCTGCTGATGCCACGTTGATCAATTTTGGGGAAACTCTTAATGGAAAGTTCTGTCCAACAGGGGATGTGGATTACTATAAATTTAATGGTGAGGCTGGCGATCGAATTGTCCTGGATATCGATACCCCGACCAGCGATCCAGTAGATGACCTCGATCCGATCATTTTCTTATTAGACAGTGATGGATCTTCTATCCTTGCCATGCATGACGATGAGATCTATGCGCAAATGCTTGATCCTCACTTAGGTTATGAATTAATTCGATCCGGAACATATTTTGTACGAGTGCGTCTGTGGTCACACCCGACAGCAGGCGGTGAAGATTTCACTTATGCGATCACTCTGAGTAAAGATAATCAAAAACCATCAGCAGATTTCATTTCTCCCAATGACGGAACATACCTTCCTGATACAGACCAACTTTCTCTTTCTGTTGAAGCGACAGATGAAAAAAGCGGCATTAGTCATATTGAGTTCCTTTATCACTCCGGAGATTGGCTGAACTCTAACTGGCAAATACTGGACGTGGATCAGGAAGGATCAGATGGATGGAGAATCCCATTTGATACGACAGCACTCTCGGAACAAAAAGATATCGCTTTCTTCGCTAATGTTTATGATTGGGCAGGAAATTGGAAGGGGATTGGAGCCTGGGATTTGGGAATTGATCGTACCTCCCCACAAACAGCGCTAAAGGACTTATCAGATCAACAAGACAGTACAGCTCTCCTCCTTGAATGGACAGGCACCGATTATCTCTCTGGAATTGAGCACTTTGAAATTCAAACCCAAATCAATAACGGTCCCTGGTCAACTATTGCCCCCAAAGTGGAGGGATCGCTTTATCAAACTTGGTATGTTGGTCAACCGGACACTGAATATGATTTTCGATTGAGAGGTATTGATTACGCAGGGAATGAAGAACCATATCCATCTTCGGCGGAAACAACTACGATGATACCTTCTGCATCCGTACTATGTTCCTCACCAGATGAATGGGATGACGGTCGGGATGACAATTCTCCTACGAACGCAGTTTCAATAATTCCCGATGCAGCATCTAGAACACACAATTTCTGCAACCCACTGCAAGCCGATCGATTGCATGACGAAGATTGGATTAGTTTCAGCGTCGATCTTGGGAAAACATATATCGTTCAGAGTGCACCTCTTGCTGAAATGACAACTGCCAGTTTGGATCTGTTTGCTGGAGATGGGACGACGTTACTTGCACAAGATCAGCCAGCAAAATTCGGTGAGAAAGCTCAGATAACCTGGAAAGCAGATCGCACCGGCCTTGTATATGTTCGCTCCCAACATCTTGACGGTGCTGTAGCTGGAAATATCGTTTCTTATCAATTATCTGTGAATGAACAACTTAAGGTGTACTTACCTATTGTGAATAGGTAAAACAATCATCAACCAGGCCAGCTAACTAACGGGGAAATATTCAATGGCAAAAATGGTATACTCTTCACAGGTTGTCAGAAAATTCACCAATTTATCAAATATCGATTCCCTTGAAACTGATCATCCAAATCCCCTGCTTGAATGAAGCACAGACACTATCTGTTACTGTGCAAGCCCTACCTAAAGAGCTTTCAGGTATTGACATCCTTGAATATTTGGTGATTGATGATGGATCGACCGATGATACTGCTGGTGTAGCACGTCAAGCAGGCGTTCATCATGTTATCACTATGCCTCACCACGAAGGTTTAGCATCTGCATTTACCATCGGTCTGGAAGAAAGCCTAAAAAAGGGTGCCGATATTATCGTCAATACCGATGCGGATAACCAATACAACGCTGATGATATTCAACCTTTGATAGAACCGATACTTAAAGGCCGCGCGGACATCGTTATTGGAGATCGCGGTGTAACCAATCTTCGATCTTTCTCCCCATCCAAAAGGTTTCTTCAGCGATTTGGAAGTTGGATCATAGGTCGGGCTTCAGGCATCGATACTCCGGATGCAACCAGTGGATTTCGAGCTTTTTCACGACAGGCAGCTCTGCGCACCTTGGTGTTGAATGATTATTCATATACATTGGAAACATTGATCCAGGCTGGTGCTCGAAGAATGGCTGTTGAATATGTCCCCGTTCGCACCAATGAACAAACCAGACCTTCCAGGTTAATGCGTGGTATTCCAGACTACCTGGCAAATTCAAGCGCTGTTATCCTGCGCGCATACACCATGTATCGTCCACTGCGTGTGTTTACTGCTTTCAGCCTGATATTCCTCCTGGGAGGCCTCATTGGCACAATCCGATTTCTATACTTCTACATTATTGGCCAGGGTTCAGGACACGTTCAATCATTAATCCTATCAGCAGTTTTATTGATCGTCGGATTCCAAGTTTTCCTGATTGGTTTAGTGGCAGATTTGATCGGTTTCAACCGACAAGTCCTAGAGGAGTTGCTCTATCGACTACGCCGCCTTGAATTGGGGGATGATAAATAATTGGATAGCATTTCTATTTCAATTTTCGAATTCTTAGCTTATCTAAATTGATTTTTCTTTGAGAATAATTAATCTTTTCACACCTCTCAGTTTCAAAGTAAATTTTCGCCAGCTCCTACTAATGAAGAAATTGATCTTCTTTATTTTCATCGCGTTTATCACAGTCGGATGTTCACCTGTCACCAAAAAAGAACAGCCTGCTCGCCCCGATTGGATCCAACTCGATGACGCGACAACAATAGGGCAAACATTTTTAGCTCGCTATGATGGTTTCCAAGGCATCGCTCTATTCCTGAAGAGTGATCAAAATCCTCAAAGCAAATTACGTCTGAACTTATTTAAAGGATTAGATGATTCAGAAATCATCCGCGATACTCAACTGGATTTAGCTGAAATTGAAGGTCAAGGTTATTACTCATTCTCTTTCCCTCCCCTTAATGATACGACTCAACAGGATTATTTCTTCACTCTGGAATTGGATGGTCCGGGCAATGTTTGGATTGGAGCAGCACCTGGCAACACATATCTAAATGGTTCCCTTTACATCGCTGAGCAACCACAAAACTCTCAAATATCATTCCACCTTCAATATTCCCAGATGCATTATTGGCTAGGTATCGCCTCCGAGATAGTATCTTGGATCGGCGTTTTGGCAGTGGTGCTCATATTAACTGCAATTCCAGGTTGGGGAGCATTAAGCTGGTTATTTCCACCTTGGCGGAATCTGAATTGGGTTGGAAAGATAAGTCTGTCAATCGGGATAGGACTTGTTTTCTATCCTCTCCTCTTTCTGTGGGCAGATGCCTTTGGAATTGGATTAGGTGCTTGGGTCGCCTGGTTATTTCCGGTTCTCGGACTGGTCAGCATCCTCTACCGAATCATCAGGGACTGGCGAGAAAATCAAAATATTCAATTTAAAGATGATCTTCCCAAGGATAACTCTAAAATTAAGAACCTCAAATCACTCCAGGTGAATTGGAAATCATTGGCAACAAATTCAATTCCTGATTTGGCATTCGTGATAGTGGTGGGAGTAATAGTTTTCACCCGGTTCTGGCCGATTCGATCATTGGACGCACCGATGTGGGGTGATTCATATCACCACACATTAATTTCTCAATTGATCCTTGATAATGGTGGATTGTTTCGCTCATGGTTGCCCTATACCCCATTGAGCTCATTTAGCTATCATTTTGGCTTTCATACCATTGTTGCTGGATACCACTGGTTGACAGGTGAAGACCTGATCCAGACCACTCTTTGGGTGGGCCAAGCCCTTAATATCTTCGCAACAATCGCTCTATATCCTTTAGCTGTAATGGTTGGAAAAAACAAATGGGCGGGAGTATTGGCAATAGTTATCGCAGGATTGCTCTCTCCAATGCCTATGAGCTATGTTAATTGGGGACGGTATACGCAGCTGGCTGGACAAATCATATTACCAGCATTAATTCTTCTGATCTGGTGGAATCTTGAGGCAAAGAACAAAGATTGGAAATGGATCAGCCTGATTTGGATATCCATTTCCGGATTAATTCTCACCCATTATAGGGTAGCGATCTTTATCCCGTTATTTTATTTATCATTCTCCATTCTACGTTTTCGTGAATATGGATTTTTCAACATAATTAAACGCGCTATCCTGCATGTGGCAGGTGCATTGGTAATATTCCTGCCTTGGGTTTTTCGACTTTTTGATGGAAAATTGCCATTTATTTATGCACAACAGATTACAACAGCTGCAAACCAGGTTTCCCAATCCATCCAGGAATACAATGTAATAGGCGATATTTCGGGATTTTTGCCAATATTTGTCTGGGTGTTAATGATTCTATCGATCGCCTGGGGGGTATGGAGACGAAACCAGAGGAGTAATATAATCAGTTTATGGTGGTTGCTTATCTTGTTGGCTGCAAATCCACAATGGTTAAGATTGCCCGGTGAAGGTATACTAAGCAACTTTGCCGTTTTTATCGCTGCGTATATCCCCGCAGGTATACTTATCGGTTCTCTTGCCGGTGATCTATTAGCTGAATTCGGAATCATTCAAAACAGGGAATTCCTTGAATATAATGGCTCGGAAACTCCAGAGAAAGAACCAAATTCCCTGAGGAAGAAACTAATATGGAACACAATCCTATTAGCAGTAATTTTTGGCATCAGCCTTTGGAGCATCAGACCGAATTTGAAGATCGTCCAACCTGCTGAGCACGCACTTGTCACCAGGCCTGACATGAAGGCAGGAACGTGGATCAAGGAAACTTTACCCGGAGATGCAAAATTCCTGGTGAACTCTTTCTTTGCATATGGTGATACATTAGTTGTCGGCTCAGATGCTGGTTGGTGGCTGCCTTTAATTGCACAACGGGAAACAACCTTACCTCCAATCAATTATGGTTCTGAGCAAGGTCCTCCTCCTGATTTTGTCAGCTTTACGAATGATCTTGTCGCAGAAATTAGAGCCAAAGGTGTGGATCATCCCCAGGTTTTGGATGAATTGCTCAACCGTGGTGTGACGCATATCTATATTGGACAGCAGCAAGGTCAGGTAAATGCCATTGAACCGCCCCTGTTGAATGCCAAGGAGCTGATGGCTGATCCTCGGTTCGAGCTTGTATATAATCAGGATAGAGTTTTTATTTTCGAGCTAATGAGTATGGAAGGTTGAATTGAAGATAGCTGTTCTAACAAGTTCCTATCCACGCTTTCCAGGAGATGGCACTGCACCGTTCATCATGGCCTTTTGTGAAGGATTATCAGCATTAGGTCATGATGTACGGGTATTCGCACCATATGATCCGGAAGTCATTCCTGATGAGAATAACAAGGTGCATGTTAACTGGTTCAAATATATTTGGCCAGACAAATGGAACGTCATAGGTCACGCCCGGTCTCTTCGTGCCGACGTCCGTCTGCGCCCGATCGCCTATATCCTTTTACCATTTTACATCTTGTGCGCAGCTCTATCATTGATCAGAAACATAAATCTTCAGAGAGCGGATTTGATCCATGTTCACTGGATACTTCCAAATGGATTGGCAGCAATGTTTGCTTCAATTCTAAAAGGTATTCCATATGTTGTTAGCCTGCATGGTTCAGATATGTATTTGGCCCGCCGGAACAAACTTTTCAGATCAATTTCCAGGATGATATTCAACCACGCAGGCGGCGTCACTGCATGCAGTCCGGAGCTTTTGCAAGCTGCGCTCGAAATGGGCGCACCTGAACATAGCATTTTGTTACCATATGGTGTAGATACGCACAAATTTAATCCGGAAAAATATAATCCACATGTTCGAAAATCTTTGAGCTCAAATTATGACGAAGTGCTGATATTATCACTTGGTCGCCTTGTATACAAGAAAGGATTCAATATTCTCATCGACTCAATCCCAACTGTTGTCAAGGCAGAACCGAAGGTTAAAGTCATCATCGGCGGCGATGGTCCCTTAAAAGTGGAGCTGGCTGATCAGATTGAATTGCTTGAGATGGATCGGTATATTCATCTTGCTGGAACGATACCTTGGGATGAGATTCCCGAATACCTGGCCAGTGGAGACATATTCGTTCTCCCTTCCATTCGGGACAAGTACGGAAATATTGATGGACTGCCAAATGTACTCCTAGAAGCCATGAGTTCGGGAAAGTCTGTTATCGCAAGTGATATTCCCGGTGTTAAGAATGTTTTAGAAGATGGTCATACAGGGCTTTTAGTCCCTTCTGGAGATTCGACTGAACTCAGCCGAGCGATCATCGCGCTCATCGAAAATACTTCTTTGCGCAAAAAATTAGGTGATGCAGCGCGCATCTCCATTCAGGAGCACTTTACTTGGCAGGAGACGGCAAAGAAATTGGCAAGATATTTTATTCTCGTTATTGAAAATGAGAATTATGGCGAAATCTGAATCTTGCAATCAGGAAATAATTAATTGAGAGATACAAAAAAAGTTGATCCAAACGAGGCAGAATCATCCCCGCATGGTTCCATTTCGTCTAGCGAATACACCCGTGATTACTACCTCTCTAGCTGCCAGGGACACGAAGAGTTTGTCACTACAAAAGGTAGAATTCTACCTTTACGTTTAAGCCTGCCGCTCAAACTCGCCGATTTATCGGCCGGTATGCAGGTGGTTGATATCGGCTGTGGGCGGGGTGAAATCATCCTGCAATGTGCAAAGAAGGGTTCATATGCCTGGGGATTTGATTATGCTTATCCTGCATTGGAATTAGCAAATGAGGCTATCCACGAATCCAATAATCAAGAGTATATTAATTCCCTTGGCCTCCAACAAGCAAATGCTGTGAATTTACCATTCAAGAATAACTCAGCTGATGTGGTGTTTATGCTTGATGTCGTTGAGCATCTGGTGCCAGATGAATTGAAGAAAGCGTTTAGTGAAATCTGGCGAGTACTGAAACCGGGTGGCAAATTAATTATTCACACCATGCCAAATCTTTGGTACTATCGCTTTGGATATCCAGTCTATAGACTCGTTCAAAGGCTGCGAGGGGAGATGCTGCCAGCCGATCCGCGCAAGCGTTGGACGTACAGCCATGTGCATGTCAACGAGCAGACGCCGCGGACATTGAAGAAGACATTAATTGAGAGCGGTTTCCAAACCAGAGTCTGGCTTCAATCAACGGTCTCTTATGAATATGAAAATAGTTTAATTGTCAGACGTGGCATGGAATTTCTAACGAAAGTACCTCCCTTTCAAACAATTTTCTGCAATGATATATTCGCAGTTGGATTAAAGAAGTGACCTTTTGGAATTATTGTGAATACTCTTAATATCCAACGATGAGAATTGCCGTTGATGCATTGGGCATCCACTATTATGGAGGCGGGCGAACAGCGACCCTAAATTTATTCGAAGCGCTCCTTTCTATGGATGAGAACAATGAATACCTATTCTTTCTCACGCAACCCGAACCCTCATTAACTTCTCCTAGGGGAAATGCTTCACAGCGTATTGCACCAGTTAGTAACCGCTTCCTGGTGAGAATCTGGGCTCAATTTGTCATACCTTTAGCGGCTAAGAATTGCGACCTCATTCATTTCTCCAAGCACTTGGGTGTATTCGGGATAAGCTCCCCTTCTGTGGTAACGATATATGATATGACCACATTGGTTCACCCAGAGATTTACCCATTCATTGATGTGTGGTATTGGCGTTCTCTTCAAAAGAGAACATTAAATAATGCAAAAAAGATTATCGCCATATCGAATAATACTGCAAATGACCTCCGCCAGATTTATGATCTCCCTGATGACAAGATTCGCGTCATTTTCCCCGCCATTGCAGACCAATTTCGACCATTACCTGCGGAAAATGTATCAAATGTTCTCGATGCATACAATATCCCAGATCGATACATAATTCACGTTGGCCGCATCGACAAGAAAAAAAATCTGACTTTGTTGGTCCAAGCCTTTTCACGATATCTTGATCGAAACTTATCTGAATTAAATTTAGTACTTGTGGGAGAAGATTACGCGAAAAGTCCCGATACGGAATTGCGACCGACTATCAGAGACCTTGGATTAGAGAAACAGGTCATTTTCACCGGAAAAGTTCCAGATCATGATCTCCCCGCGTTGTATAATGGTGCGCTTGCCACAGTTTTCCCTTCTATCCATGAGGGATTCGGATTGGCTCCGATCGAAGCTATGGCATGCGGTTGTCCAGTTATAGGCCATAGTGCTGGTGCGTTTAAAGAAGTTGCCAATGATGCTGCACTGATACTAGATTCAATCGGAATCGAAACATTGGCTGAGGGTTTATCCCAAATAATTGAAGACGATTCCTTGAGACATCGGTTAAGACAATTTGGTTTCGAAAGAGCGGCAAATTTTAAACCCGAAAAGACCGCTACCCAAACGATGCAGCTATATGAGGAAATCGGATTAAATTAAAATCCAATCAATGAGACTTGGATTCAGTATGGTTTTTTAGAAATAATTACCGAGATCGTTCTCGATAAAATCAGGCAATTTTCATGCGGATCAAAAAAGAAATTGATGATTTAAATGTCTAATCAACTGCAAAAAACGATGCCAGCACCTCGAGAGAGAAAGTATAAGAAGATTATTACTATTCTTCAGGATTTCTTGGGATCGGATTTTTCAGAATACACTTGCTTAGACGTGGGGTGTTCTGAAGGTGGCATTACCAACTTTATCGCTGATCACTTTGGTACGACGATTGGAATCGACATCGATAAAGAAGCGGTTAACAGCGCAATGAAAAATAGGAGATCTTCCTCAACATCTTATTCTTATGCAAATGGAAGTCGACTCCCCTTTAGTAATGACGTTTTTGATGTAATAATTTGTGCTCAAGTTTATGAACATACATTGCAAAAACAATCATTGGCAGATGAGATATGGCGAACTCTCAGACCAGGGGGAGTTTGTTTTTTTAGTGGTCCAAATCGTCTTGCAATAATGGAAGAGCATTATTGGTTGCCATTCTTATCGTGGTTTCCTCGCACGATTGGGAATTATTATATGCAGATATTTAATCGAGGAACTGAATATGATGCTTATCCACTATTCTATTGGCAAATTCGAAAATTATGGCAACATTTTATTATTCATGATTATACGACTCGCATGATTACCGAGCCAAAATTTTTTGCTGTAGACGATCGTTTTGGAAAATACTCCTTTCTAAAGAATATTCCATCAGCTATTTTAAGAGCTTCAACTCCCTTCTACCCAAACTATAATTGGATTCTCCAAAAACCAGATACAAACCAAGTTCATAATCAATCAAAGTACAATAATAGATACACATCAGTTTAGTTCAATTCACCAGAGATGATGCATGGTCAGAAATACTTTAGCATCCTTGAATCTTAATAAACCAAACATATTAACTCTCTGGTTATCTACACACCAAAAATTTCAAATAACCAATTCTACGTTTTACTTTCAGAAAATCTGGGTATAGCATTGTTATTAAGAGCGAAAATCAAAGAAGTTTACATATTTTTTAATAGACTATCCCAGATTCGTGCATTCAGATTATCTATCCAGGGAATTATCCTTTCAATTTGTATTGGCTATTTGATAATTAATTTTCAGAATTCCATCGATTTATTGACCAATATTCGCATAAATTATCTCGCTTTAGCATCTTCCCTCATTGCAACGGCGATTTCTGTATATTTAGGAGCAGTCGGTTGGGGATTAATTCTAAAAGCCGTAGGAGAAATTATTCCGCGCAAAGAGAGTACCCAAATTCATTTGTCATCAAATTTGGCAAAGTACATTCCAGGTTACGCTTGGCAGTTAGTCGGAAAAGCATACCTAACCAACCAGGCTGGTGCCTCTTCATCTGGAATTGGTATTGCTATGACTCTCGAAATTATCCTCTTAGTTGTAATAGGATTTGGTTTGGTTTTAATCTTTTTGCCAGATGAACTTATCTTGGATAGTCTAAATTTAGGCTTTATAAATAATCAGATAAACTTCTTCCGTGCTCTGGGAATAATAATTCTATTGATTATTCCTGGCGTTGCTAGCGTGTCGTTAAAGATCTTGCGTAAATTTCAAGCGAAAAATCCTTTACACTATATGGCATTATTTTCTGCAAGTTCAGTTATTTTGGCAGGTTGGCTTTTTTTGGGAATATCTTTTTGGTTGCTTGGAGTAGCATTTCTTCCAATTAATATCTCCGAAATTCCTCTTTTTATGTTCACACTTGCTGCTTCATTCTTGATTGGATTAGCGATTATTATCGTTCCCGGTAGCATAGGTGTTCGTGAGAGTATTATGGTCTATATACTCACTTTGTTCAGTATTGCCTCACCGATAGCAGTATTAATTGCTACAATTTCCAGGTTGACGCTTGCATTTAGTGAGTTATCCCTATACTTCATAAGTAAGTTATCCTTTCAAAAAAGATAGGATCACCTGTACAACAGGGAAAATGAATAGAATAACCCAAAAGGATTATTGCGATCTGAGGGCTCATTGAGTAGACTGTATCCAGTTGATATAGCCAAA
>Ga0209742_10000096_pt1 | contig 47912 bp, 51 predicted proteins | sample DeeMarSeWOR38_10_FD_187462 | JGI IMG/M metagenome (GOLD analysis project Ga0209742, IMG submission 187462) | Marine sediment microbial communities from White Oak River estuary, North Carolina - WOR-3-8_10 (SPAdes) (version 2) | ecosystem: Environmental > Aquatic > Marine > Intertidal zone >...
AACGACTTCCGTTTTCTCGCGATCAAGAATCTTGAACACCTGCTCCTCGTAGGTTTTTGCATTTTCACGAGCATCCTCGAATGACAAAGGAGGGCGTGTCGCGCTTTTACCAGTGGGATCACCTATCATAGCCGTGAAATCCCCTATAAGCAGGATTGCCTGGTGGCCTAAATCCTGGAATTCCTTCAACTTATTAATTAAAACCGTATGCCCTAAATGGATGTCAGGAGCGGTAGGATCAAAGCCGCATTTCACACGTAACGGCTGGTTCTTGGATAGCCGATCGCGCAATTCATCCTCTAGCAGGATTTCCTCGGTACCACGTTTCAGTAACTCGATGGTTTTGTCTACATTCATCTAACAAATCTCGATCTCGAAAACAGGGAATGGCGATATTATATTAACCAACACCAAATGGTAACCTTATTGCATTAATCGCAGAGCAAAACCGCAGATAAACAGGTTAATAATTAGACATAATTGTTGCCTTTATGAAGTTGACGCTAAGACATTTTTACATGAGCAAAATGTGATAGACTTCCTCGAAAATATATCTCGAAAGGGCGCAATATTTATATTGAAGTTTGAAATGAAAACGGGGCCTTAGGAGCAAATTTGATATAGATTTTCCCGAGGTAATTTTTGCTAGATTTTTACCTACGTAGATGCGTATACTGAGTCCACTGAACATGACGTGTTCAATTTTGCATGTAGTATTCTTCTCGTGAGTAGACCAATGACACCACATCGTCCTGTCATTCAACAAAATGTAAAACCAGCGGGTAAAAATTCTCGCAAACGTGTTCCATATGCGCATTGGGCGATACTGTTTGCGAGTGTTGGCTTATTTGGTGTTATTTTCTTTTTGATCTCTGATATCGCTGTAGCGACACGCGCGAGTGCTTTAATTTCTCAAAGCAAACCAGCCAGTTTCCAAAAAGTTTCTCTGCACGACAAAATCAATTTACCGCTTGAAATACCCTCTTACGACGAATCTGCAGTCGATGACTCGTTTGATGTTCCTGAAGTCAATTGGAAAAGCGTAAAAGTCACAAAAGGCGATACCTTAGCAACCATTTTTTCCAAACTGAAACTCAACCCGAAAGAATTACACAAAATTGTCCGTCTTGGTAAATCGACAGCAAAGCTAAAGCGATTAATCCCCGGGGAAGAACTAAAGTTCCTTATCGTCGACAATGAGTTACGTGAACTAGTCTATATAATTAATAACGCGCAATCCCTCCATGTCGTTAAAAGCGGTGACACATATACAGCATCTGATGTCCAGCTCGAGCTAAACAAACGGATAGCCTATGCGGCTGGTAAAATCGAAAGTTCGTTATTTATTGCCGCCCAGGAAGCGGGAATCCCTGGCAGCATGACAATGGAACTAGCAAATATTTTCGGGTGGGATATCGACTTTGTCCTGGATGTTAAAACTGGGGACCGCTTCTCGTTAATTTATGAAGAATATTTCCTCGACGGTAAGAAAGTTCGCAATGGGGACATTCTAGCGGCGGAGTTTCTAAATAAAGGCAATGTCTACCGCGCCGTGCGATATGTTGACAATAACGGCCGCGCTGAATATTACACGCCAGAAGGTAAAAGTATGCGTAAACGGTTCTTGCGAACCCCGGTAGATTTTACCCGCATCAGCTCAAAATTCGGCAAACGTTTCCATCCCGTACTCAATCGTATGCGCCAACATAAAGGTGTCGATTACGCTGCACCGGCAGGCACACCCATTAAAGCAGCCGGAGATGGCAAAATTACATTTATTGGCAAAAAAGGCGGTTACGGTAATACCGTCATGATCCAACATGCCGGTCGCTACAGCACTGTTTACGCCCACATCAAAAACTTCAAGCGCAATTTACGTAAGGGCGATAGAGTGCAACAAGGGGATATTATCGGGTACGTTGGTAGCAGCGGCTTAGCTACGGGACCACATTTACATTATGAATTCCGCATTAACGGCATTCACCGTAATCCACTTACCGTCAAACTACCGGATGACGCGCCAATTACTGCTAAATACCGTACTGATTTCCAGCTCAATACCCAGGGCTACTTAACCCTGCTGGATACATTAGGTCGCACTAGCGTCGCTCTTAGCAGTTCTGCTATGACCGATCGTCGTTTGTAACCCCCTCCCTCTGTCTGGAAGGAAGAAAACGTCTTATTTAGGAAGGCGTCTTGCTACCTCTTGTCTAGTGGTACGTAATCGCGTAAAGGCTTACCCGTATAGACCTGCGTTGGTCTGAAGATACGATTATCAGCCAGCTGTTCACGCCAATGTGCTAACCAACCAGCTGAGCGGGCGATCGCAAATATTGCAGTAAACTGATCAGCAGGTATCCCCATCTCTGAATACAATATACCGGAATAAAAATCCACGTTGGCATAGACACCTTTGTGTGCCAGCCTTTCTTCTGCCGCTTTTTCTACGGCCATGGCTGTCTCCAGCATAGGATTGCTACCGCCTTTTTTCTCCAGCAACTCAGTCACCATCTTTTGCAGAATTTTTGCACGAGGGTCTTTGGTTTTATATTCTCTATGCCCCATACCCCAAATCACTTCTTTGTTTGCCAATTTCTTATCGACATATTCCTCCGCTTTATCCGGGCTACCAACCTGCTCCAGCATTTCCAAAACTCGTTGATTCGCGCCACCGTGGAGTGGTCCCGATAGGGCACTAATAGCAGATGCGATAACACTGTATGGGCTGGCAAGCGTCGAGCCATTTACCAGAACAGAGAAAGTAGACGCATTAATAGTGTGCTCGGCATGCAGGATTAAACAAACATCCATAATACGGGCCAGCATGGGATCCGGCTCTTTTTCATTTAGCATATACAGAAAGCTTTCCGCATATGACAAATCCTTGCGGGGTGGAACCGGGTCATCCCCTCTACGGATATGCTCCCACATCGCGACAATACTTGCCATTCTGGCAATAATTTTTACCGTCATGTTGTGAATATAGAATAAGTCTTCGCAAGTATCACCGCCCGTCAAACACTCATTCCCCGGATAGAACATTCCTAGACAAGCAACCGCGGTTTGCAGCATCTCCATTGGATGGCCAGTCACGGGCAAGGTTTTCATCAATTCGCGAATGTTGTATTTAACCCGGCGATTTTCTTTAAGTTGCTCATCAAAATTGAGCAATTGTTCCCTGGTAGGAAGTTCACCATCCAATAGCAATAAGGTAGTTTCTTCAAATGAACTATTGGCCGCAAGCTGTTCTATGGGATAGCCGCGATAGGATAAAATACCCTTCTCGCCGTCAATATCAGAAATATTTGACTTGGTTGCTGGAACACCCGCCAAACCAGGTAAATACTCACTCATCATACATCCCCTAATCGAATAATAATCTTTGATAAGGATAACAAAGACGCAGCCATCCATTATCTCCTTGGCGCCATAACCAAGCACATCATATCAAATAACAAACGTTATTTTGATCAATAGATGAAGTCTTGCTTCAATGCTGGGAAAAGTGGAACTTTATTTTAATTATTTGTGCAGGGGGATTAATTTATATGGAAAAAGAAGATCCACAACCACAAGTTGTTGATGCATTGGGATTGCGTATAACAAACTGGGCGCCCTGCAAATCTTCCTTATAATCAAGCTCCGCACCCACCAAGTACTGATAACTCATGGGGTCAACCAAAAAGGTGACGCCATCTTTTTCTACTACCGTGTCCCCTTCATTAATATTTTCATCAAAGGTGAATCCATATTGGAAACCGGAGCATCCACCGCCAGTGATATATACACGTAATTTCAGCGACTCGTTTCCCTCGTCTTCAATCAGGGCCTTTACTTTACGAGCAGCGTTTGCGGTTACGGAGATAGCGTCGTTGGTCTCAAGTTCTGCGACCGGGTTATCCATTGGAGTCCTCCAATACTGATTTACTTCTAATGTGACTAACTGAATATGTAGTGATTATATTAACAATATTCAACCTTTAAATCAGGTTGCCATTTCCGACAGAATTAGTCAACTTTAATTCACCCTAAAGATCAATTAGTTATACCCACCTTGCACTTTGTTCTCGGGGTCGGCGCTATACTCACTATTGGTTGATTGATGATCATCAGCCCCGCCAACACTGCCTTCCTCATGGCGTTGAGGCTGTTTGGCATCTTTGTTGTCATAATGAATCAGGGAACCATTGACCTCGGCACCTCCCGCCATTTCTATCAAATTGTAATAAACATTACCTGTGACGCGAGCATTAGGTGCAAGTTCAATGTGTTTAAGTGCGTAAACGTCACCAATGACCTCACCACTCAACACCATATTGTGGACATGGACATTACCTTCGATGCGAGCATTTTCGCTGGTGGTAACCAATGAGTCGTCGCCTTCCGCAATTACATTGCCCGTTACGGTGCCGTCAATATGTAGTCCGCCGCTGAAATGGACATCTCCAACCATTTTTGTGTTTGCACCAATTAATGAATCCAATTCCGAAGCTTTCTTACCTTTTTTATTGCCAAACATATTACGCTACCTCTTTGTCTTGTTAACACCTAATTCCACATTTGGTCACTGGTACGTACCAAAGTATGCTCTACGACGAAATCTCCATCCAATTAAAAGTTTTCGAAATTGTGTTCTGGTTTGAGCCTGACGGTTTCAAATCCACCAACACACTGGAAGGAACGAATCCCTGCGGCAACACCATATCGCCTTCAATAGTCTGGAAATATTTAAACCGCAAATTAAGATCGGGTTTGGCGTTACCCATCAGCTCCGTAACATTGAGCTGTTTTGGTTCACCGTTCTGCAGTCCATCAATCATTATATTAGCTTTACCGCGAATGATACGGTTGTTCTGTTTAACCTGTGTCAACACCAATTTGAAATGATACGCAGATTCTTCACCTAATTTATTCAGCTTAAAACTGGTAATGTTTAATCCTGCAGCCGCTTGTGTGGGTGAAACAATTCCGCGGTAGAACGTTACTTGTTCCTTTAATTCCAGGGCCTCATTCTGTAAGCGTTTTAATGATCCATTTACATCGTTGTAAGCTTTCTTGTCGATCACTGCAGCCTGCTCCAGTACTGCATTCTTTTCTCGCAACTTCGTATTTTCCTGGTCTATTTCATAAAGTTGCTTTTGCATATTGTCATAAGCGGTTTTGAGCATCTCGTTGTCAAAACCTGCTGTGTTCTGACCATAGCGGTACATTCCATATCCAGACCCGACGAAGGCCACGAGCAACGCGACGACAATCATCGCTCTTTTGGCAGGCTGCGGTGATTTGATAATTAATTGAGAAGCCACGAAAATGCGCTGTCCTTGTTTCCAGTCATACCGAAACCCTTTGAAATATAAGTATATTTCAAAGGGATAAATCACCATAAAAGCTGCGTTAAATCACAGCCGAAAAAATTGGTGGAATCTACAGTAATTACGGCAGGAGAGCGGCGTTATTTAGCCCGATGGCGTCATTTAGACCAAACATTATGTTCATATTTTGAACTGCTTGGCCTGCCGCACCTTTTACGAGGTTGTCGATCACCGACAAAATGACAACAGTGTCACCGTTGAGAGGACGGTGAACCGCGATTCGACATTGATTTGCGCCTTTTACACTCCGCGTATCAGGATGCGAGCCGGTTGGCAAAACATCAACAAACGGTTCATTTTCATAGCGCTGTTCAAAAATATGCTGCAGGGAATCATTATTTTTGTTGTTGATTTTGGCGTAAAGAGTGGCATGAATACCACGAATCATCGGCACCAGATGAGGAACAAATACCAAACCAACATCTTCGCCAGAGATTGCTTTCAAACCTTGTTTGATTTCCGGCAGGTGCCGATGCCCAGGTACCGCGTAGGCCTTGATACTTTCGCTGACTTCACACAATGATGTACCAAGGCTTGCCTTGCGCCCAGCGCCACTCACACCCGACTTACAGTCGGCGATAACATTCATGGCATCAATACACTTAGCTTCCAACAGCGGTAATAATCCCAACTGCACCGCCGTGGGATAACACCCTGGATTTGCGACCAACTGTGCTGATTTTATGCGTTCACGATCCACCTCCGGCAATCCGTATACTGCCGTCGGTAAAAGCTCCGGGCAGGCATGCTCCAACTGATACCACTGCTCCCATTCTTTCTGATCTTTCAAGCGAAAGTCTGCGGCCAAATCAATGACCCGCGTCCCTTGAGCGAGCAACTCCGGCGTGGATTTCATTGCCACACCATTGGGCGTGGCGAAATATACCAGGTCGCAATTCGCTAACTGTCCATCGTCAGGGTCGCTAAATTTCAACGCCAGATGTCCACGCAAACTGGGAAATAACTCCGCAACATCAATTCCGGCCTCGGACCGGGATGTGACAGCCGTTAATCGTACGTTGGGATGATTGACTAACAGACGCAACAGCTCGACACCTGTATAACCGGTGCCACCGACCACCCCCACTTTAATCACATTATCAGTCACCTGTTATCTCCAAATACCAATTCTCGGCAAATCACTTTTTCAATTACTTGTATTGTTATCCACCCCGGGATAAAACGCACGATTAATATAGTCAATAATACTGTCAATCTCGTCATCTTTCAGCACGTGTTTCCAGGCTGACATTGTTGTACCGGGCAGGCCTTCGCGAATCACGTTTTTTAGCTGTGCCCGTGTCATTGTTTTCATGAAATCGGCATCCGTCAAGTTCCTTGGATGTGAATCCAGAAAACTGCCGATCCAGTTTTTTCCGGTACCGTCTGCGGCGTGACAAAAAGCACAGTTACGCTGAAATAATGTTTCACCTTGTTTCTCGCTGGGAGAAAGATCCTCGAATACAGGTGCCTGGTCGTGTTTCGCATAAGGAGACGCCTGCGACGTAGCATCAATGGTCTCCGATAGTTCGCTCTCTTTGTGTGAATACTGGTTACGTGGATACGAAACGGCTTTCAATTCCCAGACGACACCTTCGTCGTTTACCTTAGCCCGATCATGGCAAGTGACACAGCTCTCAAGAAATACTCGCTTGCCCAGTTGCTGTTGCTTATTTAAAGATTCCCATGGCGTATCAAGGGCAATCTCTCCCAATGCGAACGGAAATGCCGGTTTGTACCGCTCGTGGTTAGGCCACCCATTCTCGACTGTATGGTACCGGGTATTTTCCGCTTTATTTACCATAAATTCCCGGCGCACGAAATCAACAACTGCTTCGATATCTTCCTCTGTCAATGCATGATTAAAGCTCTTCATGGCGGTACCTGAACGGCCATTTGTCACAGCGTCAATCATTTTCTCACGTGACAAAGTATCGGGAACCGTTGCGGTGAAGTTGCGAGGTTTCGGATTTAAATACGTTGCCGCCAATGTCTGAGCGTTACCGGAATAACCATGGCAAAAATAACAGTAGAAATTGTAAATTGCGCGCCCAGATTCGTGGTTGGTGTTACCTGCTGCCGGGCGAGATTTCTGCTGAATCTCAGAGATAGGATCAACTAGCGCAGAAGTTTTATTCTGCGCTAGCACGGAAGGATTGTCTAATTGGCTTTTTTTTTGATTAGTGAGACCTGTTGATTTTTGCCGCTGCTATCACTACCTGCTTGTGCGTCTTTCGCTTGAATAAACGCGGTAAAAACAAACTCTGCGACATTCGCGATTTGCTGATCATCTAGCACTTTACCCCAGGCAGGCATTACGGTACCAACCTTCCCATGAGTGATCGAGTTAAAAATACGCTCACGATTCAACATCCGGCGGGATGCATCGCTGGTGAAATTACGCGGCCTTGGCGTATTAAAATGTGCGCGTGGCCCATTACCATCACCTTGCACACCGTGGCAGGAAAAGCAATTGCCCATATAAAATTTTCTTCCTTCTGCAACATTACCTTTCAAACCTTTTGGCATAGGCACGCTCATATCAACATCTACCACAGGCCCGATTGGAGCTGCCGCACCAGGAACACCACCTGTATGCGGCCCCTGATGTGGGTCACGTTGATGAGGATTGCTGCTCATCGTGGTGCTGGGAGTGGATCCCGGCACGCTAAATCCAGGCATTTGCGGATGCCCCTGCATACGTGGTGAAGTGCGTTGCGGTAGATTTTGGTGTGCCGCTATACCAGGCTGCGTTTGTGGCTCTACCGCTACCGGTCCACTCATAAACGCTACTCGAATATATTCCACGACTTGTTCAATTTCTTTTTCTGACAACTTGTCTTTATGAGGCATCATCGCCGTACCTGGACGGCCATTGGCAACAGACAGAATCATTCGTTCACTTGTCAATTCTTCGCGTGCTTGTGCGGTCGTAAAATCGCGCGGTTGCGGATTCAAACCGCTACGGGCCCAAATGGCAGTGGTACCTTTGTCGCCGTGACATACCGAACAATGCTTAGCATAAATTTTCTCGCCATCCACATGTTGAATTAACTGTTGGCTCTGCTTGTCTTCAGGAAGGATCATGAAATTATCACGAATGTAATCCACGACCGCTTCGATCTCCGCATCGCTCAATCGATCCTTGTGCGCCATCATGCCGGTACCCGGCCGCCCATACATGACGGAATGTACCATGCGTTCCCGTGTCAGCTCTGTTGCCGCTGAGCCCGTAGTGAAATTGCGCGGCGGTGGCCGCAAACTACCTTGCGCTCGGGTATTGCCGTCCCCTTTGTCACCATGACAAATAGAACAGTTATCAGTGTAGATCTTAGCGCTATCAATAGTGTCTTTTTCACCACTAGCGGTGGCCGCCACCGCATATGCTGGAAGGAATGTGATTAAATAAATCAAAAATACGCTTAAATCGCTGATTTTTTTGTGAAAAACTGATTTTTTTCGAAACCGCATCTGAGACTATCCATTAAGTAAATTCAAAATGAGAGTTTAATAAAACTACAAGATATTAAGAACCCTTTATTTTCTAAAGCAATACATCAATGTGACCGTAAAATGTGGCTAAGGCTGACAATTTGAGATACTCTAATTTTGGAAACGGGATCAATAATATTATTGTTATCTTCAAATAATCTATATAGGTATAAACAAACCTAATCTACTTTATCAGTGAAAGATTATCATAGATAGTCAATAATATTCCAAAAGGGCGGAAAGTTTTACTCAATGAATTTCACAGCACCAAAAAACAAAACGTGTTTTGGTCTGTTCCTAGTATTTATAGTGTTGTTAAGCTTTGTTTATGGGTCATGCGCTCTGGCTGCAGCTATAGTGGGCGATCCGGTACTGGGGGCTGACGATCCAATTCTTGGATCGAAACACGATTTTACCGGCTTGAATGAACGAGCTGGCGTAGTCGCCATGCCGGGCGTGGCGTTTTCCGACTATGGTTATTCTTGTGTATATTGCCACATTCCACCAGAAGAGGCTGGGGCAGAACCCGCCGATTTTGGGGGCATACAGGGTTGGAACCGATTTGTCCCTGCCACAGAAAACTACCAACTTTATCCTGAATCTGGATCACAAACCCTTGACACCAGACCAGGCACCCCTAATCCGATCAGCATGCTTTGTCTGTCCTGTCACGATGGTACCATGGCCGTTGACATGGTGGTTTTTAAACCCGTAACATTCGATCCCACAACAGACAATGCGATGCATATGCGTCTCAACGCCAGCGACGATATTGAAAGTTGTGGCAAATGTCATAATGGACAAATCGCTCATAATATCGAAGTAAAAGTCATCGGTACCGATTTAAGAAACGACCACCCGATATCAATGCAATATGCCGGATTAGGCTGGGATGATCCAGATTTTCGCCCACCTGATAATCAAACTGGTTTTGATAACGGCGTAAAACTCTACGCTGGTAATGTTGAATGTATGACCTGCCATAATGTACACGACACCACCAACGAACTTTTACTGCGTGCGAATGCAGAGGTATTGTGTTTTACCTGCCATACGAAATAATATCTGTGTGTAGTCGTAGCTGATAATCAGTCCTACTGAAAAATAAAATCCAATAACCAAGTAAAACCGATGCATAAGAAATTTGCTTATTTTTTAACCGCCTTAGTTCTGTTCGTGTTTTTTATTGCTGGTTGCTCGTCTCGAACGCACAAGGACGTTGAATTCGTACCTCCTGCCTATCCACCTCCGCCGGAAAAACCACGATTTATCTATGAGCGAACGCTTCGGACCAGCTTTGACGTCAAAGAAGCCACATCCATGGAACGATTCAAAACCTTTGCCACTGGCTCGGTTGGTGCCGGCTATGGATTACAGAAACCCTATGGGGTAGCCGTGTACCAGGGAAGGGTTTACGTCAGTGACACAGTACAGCGTGTTGTGTTGGTATTCGATATACCCGGTAAAGACTTCAAAATCATTGGTCAGGAAGGCGTTGGCCAACTCATTAAACCCATCGGTGTTGCCATCGATAAAAACACCGGCACTCTGTACGTGGCCGATAATACGGGAAAGCGGGTTGTCGTTTTTGATAAAGATGGCAACTATCAGCGCGCCATTGGTGGGTCAGAATATTTTCGCCGTCCTTCGGGCATCGCTGTCAGTCCTGATGGTGCCCAAGTCTACGTCGTGGACACAGGCGGGGTAGATTCTCAGGAACATCATATGTACATCTTTGATGCATTCTCGGGGGAACATTTGAAAACTGTTGGTGATCGGGGAACGGAGAAAGGTCAGTTTAATCTTCCGCTACAGGCAGCTACTGGCCCCGATGGTACTGTCTATGTAGTAGATGGGGGCAATTTTAGAGTCCAAGGATTCAACTACGACGGTAGCTTTAAATCCATGTTTGGAGCTATTGGGCGCCGAAGCGGTCAATTCTCCCGGCCCAAAGGCATCGCAACGGATAATGACGGAAATGTTTATGTGGTAGATGCCGCATTTGGTAATTTTCAGATTTTCAATCAACAAGGGCAGCTACTATTATTTGTAGGGGACAGGGGTTTTGACGGCAAGCCTGGCGAGTACATGCTGCCCGCAGGCATCGCAGTGGACGAAGATGGCCGTGTATATATGGTGGATCAGTACTTTAAAAAAGTAGACGTATTCCGGCCGGCAGATCTTCCAGAAGACCAAGGTTGGTTGAGCATGGGAAAAAAGAACAAGTAATATACAAATCAAAATAAGCACTTACGTACTACTTAATTGATATTATTTATTGACACCCTATAGGAATTTTATTAGATTTAGATAACCTTAAGAACTACAAAAGTTTAAAGGTCTGTTCGTTATAACAAAATCGGTTAGCAAATGACTAGCTAACAAAAAATGCAAACGAATAACCAGGGAAAACAGCGCACGCCGTTGTTGTAAAGTTTGTGGAGCAGCAAGAGGGCACTGCTTCTGAGGGATTAGAAGAGTAGTGGTTCACAATATGAGGGGAGCTTGCGCATGAGGTATAACTATAAAGCCGTAAAAGGCATCTTTGCGGTATCTGCAATATTATTTTCGGTCAGCGCTGTCGCTGACGGATGGAATCCTTTCACTAGAGCACCAAATCGAGACAGCATCGAATTCACACGACATAATCTGACCTTGTCATACAACGTTGATGCGGGTGGCGCAGGTAATGCCATGGACCTGTTTCGAAATCAATACGTGGAAATCTGCGTTTATTGCCATACGCCTCATGGTGCAAACAGTCAGGTAGACGCGCCATTATGGAACCGCACAGTTAATACGTCCGAGTACCAAATTTATGATAAACCAAGGACATTAAACCGCCCCATCGGACAACCCGGACCGAATTCCTTAACCTGCTTGTCATGTCATGACGGTACGATTTCTATCGACTCGATCATCAATATGCCGGGTTCCGGCTTTTATTCCCGCACCCAGGAAACTGCAATGGATACTACGTTCCTGGATCAGTGGGGTGCCAGCGGCAGAACCGGACCCGTCGGTCTACACTACCGAATGGGACCAAATCAGGATGCAGGCTTCTGTACCTTGTGCCACAACAGCGATAATTCCCAAACTTCAATGTCAGACTTTACCGTGTTTGTGATAGGTACCGACTTACGGAATGACCACCCGATCGGCATCCAATATCCAGAAGGACCATACGGGAAGGAAATTGGTATCGATTTCTTTGAACCATACAAGGGCTTTAGTAACGCGTCAGGCGCGGATATGTGGTTCCATGATACCAACGGTAATACCTATCCAGACAAAAATGAGCCCAGGATGTATAACACCGGGGAAAACTATGAAGTGGAATGTGCTTCATGTCATGACCCGCATGGGGTGCCAATCAATGGACCGGGTTCAGAATTTATTCCCAGCTTCCTGCGCGTAAGCAATGGCAACGCCAACACCGGGGAAGGTAATCCCAGCGGACTCTGTCTGACCTGTCATATTAAATAAATAATCATAAATTTTACATCTTTAACAAAAACGCCACTTTCGAGTGGCGTTTTTCGTTGGCATCAATAACTTTTACCCTTTCTGTCTCTCGATCTAGTTTTTGGACGATCAATTGAATATTTCGCGATTACAGCCATTAAAGTGCGGAAATCGGCACACCATTTGAATATTAAATTCAATTATCTCGACTAACTTTCGACCACGATAAGTCGGAGACTTTAAATTAGAGTGGGTTACCAACATGACTGACAACCTGATTGTGCGTACTGACACGCGAGGAATATGCACCATCGCATTAAATCGCCCAGACTCGCTGAATGCGTTTGATGCTGATGTCATTGAAGACCTAACCATCCAGCTGACCTTTGCTGGGGATGATGATTTTGTCAGAGCGATAATTATAACAGGGGAAGGATCGACATTTTCCAGCGGTGCTGACATCCACTGGTTAAAATCCATGATCAAACACGACCACGCGACTAATAGCATGGAAGCCCTCAAAATGGCTCAAATGCTTCAAAAACTCTTTGCGATGCCAAAGCCCACCATTGCAAAAATTAATGGTCCCGCGTTGGGTGGGGCACTAGGCATTATAGCCTGTTGCGATATCGCAATTGCCGTCAATACCAGCCATTTTACCTTTCCTGAAGTAAAATTAGGCATTATTCCAGCAGTTGTTTCCCCTTACATCGTCAACGCTATAGGTCATCGAATCACTAAACGCCTCTTTATGACCGGAGATACCTTTGGTTCAGACGACGCTTTAGCGATGGGATTGATTCATAAAGTTGTCCACCATACACTACTTGATGACGCCATTGCGGAAGAACTGGATTTACTGCTTCAGGCGGGCCCATCCGCTCAAATGGAATGTAAACGATTGCTCCACAAACTAACCGGCATTTCCGACGATATCTCACAATACACAGCTGAACTCATCTCTCAAATCCGCATATCCCAGGAAGGACAGGAAGGTCTGGAGGCGTTTCTGGAAAAACGCAAACCTAACTGGATCAAGGACACTGACTAAGCACAAATCGCAGCATCAGCGATTGCTCCAGGAGTGCCTTTCGCGATTATAGTAGCCACAAGCAGCACCCGTTTTTCCCTAGCTCAGCACTCCAAAACAGGGAGTGTCATATATTCGTACTCAACAATCATCATCCGTCACAGGCTGCCCGGAATATGGATCGACCAAAGGCTTGCCTGTTTCATCGGTCCACACCACATTAATGAACATCATGGATCCCATACGGTCTTGATACCTATCCAGGGCCAACTGAATATCCGAGTCTTTCAAGCCATCGTATATAAATACATAACCGTCCTGCTCCAGTTTTAACTGCTCTTCGGATGGCTCCATCAATTGATCAATTTGAAATTCATACATGAGATTCATAGCGCTACCCTGCGCCGCCTTAGCAGTACTACACAACACAATGCTCATAACCAAGAAAAACAACCGGAATTGAATACTATCCATAGCGAAACCTCCTTCTTAATATCATTGAATTGAATTCATTACATGATTGTGGCTTTCCCAGCGATTGAAAAAACCCTATTATTTTCTACAGGAGACACCGCATACGAGCGGCAGGTTTAGTGTGAAAGAAGAGACTGTAGAGATCTAATGTTGCGCGATATATTCTTGAATTGTATTAACTACAAGGCTTTTTACTTGCATAACCGTTTTAGGGTCAGGCTGGTACTCTACCGACGCATCGCCCACCTCGATGCCAATCAGATCAATATGTTGTGACAAGGAATCCAATTTATCGCCGAGAACCAGGACTTCTTTCACCCCTAAATTATGCGTAGACAATTGGGCAGCATTATCCAGTAATTGCTGTTTCTCAACACGAACAAGATTACCTCTCCGCCCACCTTCCACCGCATCGAGTAAAATCACATAGTCAGCATCAGCAATATAGTCCAACAGCACTAATCCAGGATGTTCACAACTTACGAATTTAATTTGCCCATCCGACAAAGCTTGCAGCGCAGGGTCCTGTTTAAGTATTTCCACCAACTGCCATCCTGTTTGATCAGCCCCGTAAGGCGAACCGATACCGATGATAGCAATTGACTTCATTCGCGATTGACTTTAATTTTGAGAAAATGTGTCGCGCAGGAAATGCAGGGATCATAGTTGCGAATTACTGTTTCACATCGCTTGCGCAACGCATCATCATCTTGATCTAACCCAAAGGCTATTAACGAACGTTGCATATCCTGTTCGATTCTGGCTTGATTTTGACTGGTAGGCGGAACAATCGTTGCCTGTAGCACATTGCCCTGAGCATCTATTTCATAACGATGCCATAAAATGCCGCGAGGCGCTTCCGTACAACCATACCCCACACCGGCATTTGGCGAAAATTCCATATGCGCGTGTGGCGGTAACTCGTAATGCTCCATGATATTTATCGCTTCCAGAAAAGCACAGTAAATTTCCACGGCGCGAGCAACTACACTATGAAACATATTATTACTGGGAAATTCGATACCGCATTCCGATATGAGCTGCGACACTCCTTCTGGTAGTTTGTCGAGGTTTAAATTCAATCTCGCCAGCGGCCCCACGAGATAAGGCTGGCCGTTTAATTGCGAATGCAATGCTGTCGAATGAGGGGCATGAGTTTCGTGAAAATACTGCTGATAATCTTCGATCGCAATATCCAGCCCTGCGCTCGACACGATACGTCCTTCGTTCATTGGGTACTCATCATTATGACGTACAGACACGCAGGTAAATGGCTGCGGATCATCCGGCAAATTCAATGCAGCAGTCCAGTGCACCAGATCCTGCACCATTGGCAAGGCTTGCCTGAACTCTGCTAGCAATGACCCAACTGCAGCAACGGAAGGCGCGCTATAAAAACCACCAACACAGACTCCGACGGGGTGCACTGATCTTCCGCCTAACAGACGCAATAATTCATTTCCCAAAGCCTGTAGTTTTAAACCGCGGCGCACTTCATTTGGATATTGACCCGCCATAGCAACCGCATTGTCGAAACCCAAAAAATCCGGCGCTGCCAACAAATGAATATGTAAAGCATGGCTCTCGATCCACTCCCCGCAATACATCAGGCGCCGCATCGTGCGAATCCAGGGGCTAACCTGGATACCAAAAATTTGCTCAAGGGCATGTACAGCGCTCATCTGATAGGCAACCGGACAGATCCCGCATATCCGCGCCACAATATCTGGTACATCCGAATACGGGCGCCCTTCCAGCAGTTTCTCGAACAAGCGTGGCGGTTCAAATATTCGCAGTTGCAGCTTATCGATTTGACCATCCGTGATGGACAACTCCAATGCGCCTTCCCCCTCTACGCGGGCAAGCACTGGTACTTCAATATTGATTTTTTTCTGGTTGGTCATTTTCGTCTATGATTGTCTGGATTTCCAATAGCTGCCAGCATGCTTAAACTCGGACGCTTCACTGTTAATAAATAAAAATCGCTGCGCAATTTCATGCGGCAGTAAACCCAACCCCTCTAACTTCACACCCATCGCCATTGCATTACTGCTTTCCGCAGGCCCGAAGCAGGCGTAACAACCCCGCCCCACCTGCGGACAAATTGCGCCGCAGCCGGTTCGGGTTACAGGACCCATGCAGGGCATGTTCTTACTTACCATGACACACACATGATGCTGGCGCTTACACTCCAGGCACACCTTATCCTGTTCGTTTTTCGGTGCTACACCAAACAACAAATCGCGAACCGCTCTCAATACCTGCTGTGCATTCACCGGACAACCCCAAAGCTCCAGATCCACTTTGACATGGTCACGAATTGGCGTCGAAGTCGTCAGGGTTTGAATGTATTCCGGTGTTGCATAAACGGCGGCCACCCATTCTTCCGTATTGGCAAAATTACGCAATGCCTGTAATCCACCGGCAGTAGCACAAGCACCAATGGTAATTAAATAGTGGCTGTTGGCTCGAATGCGCTGGATGCGGTTCTTATCCGCAGGCGTGGTGATACTGCCTTCAACAAAGGCAATATCCACTTTTGTTTCTTCATCAATCGGCCCAGCCTCCGGGAAGTGGGTAATATCGACCAGGTTTGCCAGAGTTAGCAGTGCTTCGCCAGCATTTAAAAATGCCAGCTGACAACCATCGCAGGAAGCAAATTTATGCACGGCAATTTTTGGTTTCATCATTAAAAACCCTTTACACCGAACAGATGTTTGATATCTGCATAACAAAAAACCGGTCCATCGCGACACACAAATTTGTCGCCGTATTGACAATGTCCACAATGCCCAACGCCGCAGTGCATGTCTCGCTCCATACTTAGCCATATAGCGTTTTCGCTCACGCCTTGTTCCAACATATATTTCACCACCACGCGCATCATACCCTCGGGGCCACACAACGTGACAATCACCCGATTTTTATCAAACCTTAAGTCATTAAACAGACTGGTTACTGGCCCCACGTGCCAAGGCCATAGCGACTCACCGGCATCTGCGGCTAACAACACCCGGGTATCGGGTGCTTGCCGCCATTGGTCATAACGTTCCTTCCAGATAAAGTCACTGGAATGTTTAACACCCTGCACAATATTCATAAAACCGAATCGTTCCCGGCGACGCATCATATAATTAATTACCGATACGACCGGCGCACACCCCAATCCGCCGGTAACCACCACGATATCGTGTTGCTCAGCTTTTACCAACGGCCATCCTCGACCAAACGGACCGCGCACGCCGATAGAGTCACCTTCTTTTAACTTATCAATACCTCTGGTAACCCGGCCGACCGTACGAATGGTATGATCCAGCATGTGTTCGTCTTGTGGATCGGAAACAATGGAAATGGGTACTTCACCCACTCCGTGCAGGTATAACATGTTGAACTGTCCCGGTTCAAAACTGAAATTGCGATGCACCTCAGGATCAGTAAACTGCAACCGCAGAGTAAACAAAGTTGGCGATTCCTGGATACGCTCGATAATTATTGCCTCATAAGGCAAATATGGATTAAGCATCGCCTTGCCCCCCACAGATCGCGGCAACTTCTTCAGTAATATCAATACCCACGGGGCACCAGGTAATACAGCGCCCGCAACCCACGCAACCTGATCGACCATACTGATCATGCCAGCTGCCGAGCTTATGCGTCAGCCATTGCCGGTATCGGTGCGCAGTGGTCGCGCGAATGGTGATCCCATGAATATAACTGTGCCCCTGCGTAAAGCAGGAATCCCATTGCCGATAGTAATCGCTGCTTTTACCATCCAGCGCGGGCGCGTCATCTTCCGCGTGACAAAAACAGGTGGGACAAACAGATGTACAATTGCCACATGCCAGGCAGCGTCGGGCAACATCTTCCCATTGCGAATGATCCAGATTATCGAACAATACCTGCTTCAGATTTGTTGAGGGCAATTGGCGCGTTTGCTGCTGAGCTGCACGTTCAATTTCTTCCTCCGCCTTTTGCAATTGTGCTTCGGTAGCGGAGCTGGTCTTCAGTTGTTTGATAAGCGCCAGCCCTTTATCACTGCGGCCATGCACCACAAATCCTTCATCCAGTTCCGACAGCACGATATCGTAGCCATAGCTGGCACGCGGACCGTCACCCGTTGACGCACAAAAACAGGTGTCTGCAGCATGGGTGCAATTAACCGCCACTAAAAACAGTTGTTGACGGCGAGCCAGATAATAAGGATCTTTTTTTTCTTCATGTAAAAAATGCTTATCTTGTATATAGAGTCCGGCCAGGTCACACGCCCGCACCCCGATAATCGCGACAGGCTCAGAGTCAGACGTTGAATCGACAAATTGCAAATGACCAGCATCATCTTGTTCGCAACGCCACAGGTTTTCCTTAGGTGCAAACACATAGGGCTTGATGGCCTGCGGCCCGTTGGCCCAGGCAAAATATCGCTGACTTTTTTTTGCAGTCAACTGGTAACGGCCCGGGGCCTGTTGTTCAGAGACACCCTGAGGGAGTTGTGAACATTCGGTTAAGCTGTCATAGACTATCGCGCCATCTCGCACCTGGGGACCCACGCAACGGTAACCCAGCGCCTGTAGTTCGCTAACAAGCACCTGCAACTGATCACGCGATATATAGTGAAAAGACTGACTCATCAGAATGTGCTCAAACCATCCATCTCACTAACCAGTATTACCCCTTTATTTCAAGGGCAGTTACTCTCATAGAATTAAGTGTTGTTATTAAAGCACATCCCAGCTTATGCTTTTATGAGTTAAATCAAATTGTTAGTTACAAATTGGGATGTTGATAAATATCAATGCAAAGTATATTAGAGTGTGCTTATATATAGTTAGAAATTAATGAAATATTGGAGGTTTGGTTTACATCACTTGTTTATTCAATCTTAACCTAAAGGAGGTGAGAACAATGAGCAAAGTGGCCAAACTAAAACCCGAAACGGAACGCAAAGAAGTTCGCAAAGTCGAACCTACGCGTACGCTGACGCCATTCGAGGAAATTGATCGTTATTTCGAGAACCTGTTTCCGAGAGGATGGTTAAGACCATCACGTTGGGAATGGCCGACGGAAGTCGCAGCACCTTTTGGTGGCAAATTACCAAAAGTCGATGTCGTTGATCGGGAAAAAGAAGTTCTGGTTCGCGCTGAAGTTCCGGGCGTTGAAAAAGACAAACTGGAAATCTCAGTCACCGAAACCAGCGTCACGATCAAAGGTACTGCTCACCACGAAGAGAAGGAAGAAAAAGGTGAATACTATCGCTGTGAAACCACTCATGGTGAATTCACCCGTACGGTAGCTCTTCCAGCTGAAGTGGATAGCGAACACACCAAAGCCAAATACAAAGACGGGGTTTTGGAAATCACGCTGCCGAAGGTCAAAAAGGCACATCGTCACACTGTCGATATCGAATAAGATGTTGACAAAGACTAGAGGATAAGGCAAATGCCAACCGGAAAAGTAAAAACGCCGACGCGGGCTCACAAAACTACTTTGCGTGAGCTCGCAGAAGCGGAGATTACCCCTGAAGAACGGGAAGAACTGATTGCTGAAGCGGCCTATTACAGAGCATTAGCAAGAGGTTTCGAAGGCGATGAACACTTGCGTGACTGGTATGAAGCCGAAAAGATTGTTGATGAAAGGCTGCATAAAGCTGCTACGAAACAGGCAGATATAATGCACTAAAAACACTTCCCGTTCATATTGAAACTGGTTACGGGCAAGAGATGCGGTATTGTTGACAAGATACCGAATCCCGATGTTTGAAAAGCGGCAGACATTTGATTGCCGCTTTTTTTATCGTTTGCGCTAATGGTTATATATTGACGCTATCTTCTTAACTCTAACAGCATAACTGCGCATTTACTCTTGTCTCACGATTTGAGATGATCCTTCCACATACCCCGTCTCTGAAACAACATGATGCATTTTGACCCCCAGTCTGATAAACGAACGCTACCTGAAAAAGACGTCAGGCTCCTCCTCGCCTTATTGATAGCGGCGTCCAGTTTATTGATAACCGGACTGGTTTTGCCGATGATGACGATCACCAAGTTAGTCATGTTTAGCAACTCCTTTTCGGTACTATCCGCGGTGCTGGAACTGCTGGAGAACGGTCATTTACTGCTGTTTGTTATAGTTGCAGGTTTCAGCATCGTTGTACCTATTTTAAAAATCAGCGTACTGTTCAAACTGATTCTCAATCGCTCGAGTGATTCCGCAATAGTAAATAAATTACTGCACTTAATGCACGAATATGGACGCTGGGCAATGCTTGATGTAATGGTCGTTGCTATTTTGATCGTCGCAGTCAAATTGGGGGCAATCGCAAGCATCGAGATACATTCTGGCCTGTTCGTATTTGGCCTGGCCGTGCTGTTGATTATGTTTATTACCCGCCGTGTTGTAAGCCTGACCAGTGGTCCCCGATAAAAATTACTTAAAAAAACATAACATTTACATTTTCGCTCTTTTTGTAGCTTTTACAGTACACACAATCCTCTGATATCAGCTAACTAGTACTGAAAAGATTCACACTACATTTATTCTTGTTGCAGTATTATTTTAAGATAGCGACAGCACAAACAGTAATCTTCATAACACAACTCTGGACAGGATCAACCGATAGCGGCAGTGAATCATCGATGAAAAAAGTAATTTTGAGCGTATTAATAATACTTCTCGTTGTAATAACGGGCGGCGTGTATTATGTATTCAGCAATCTAGATTACATAGTCAAGGCAGCCATTGCAAAATATGGTAACGAAACCACGCACACCGCTGTAGCAGTTGAAGATGTTAAAATCAAATTTACCGACGGTTCTGCCACTATTAAAGGATTAACCATTGCCAATCCACCTGGTTTCTCCTTGATCCATGCATTTTATTTAGGTGAAATCACAACGACCATCAACCTTGAAGAGACTTCCAACGAACTCATCGCCATTGATTTGATTAATATTGCTGCGCCTGAGGTATTTTATGAAATCAATGCAGAACGTAAAGGTAGCCTGAACCTGCTCAAGGATAACATTGGCGGCAGCAAAACTGACGTTCCTTCCAGGTCAGCACCATCATCATCAGCCTCTCAAGGTTCTCCAATAAAACTCAACATTTCGCGCCTTGTATTGAAAGATGCCAAACTGCATGCCCTGGTGGCACCATTAGAAAATAGAACCTATGACTTGAAGTTACCTACCCTGCAATTGAGTAACTTAAACGGCACACCAGAGCAGATTTCTCGACAAATCCTCGACCAACTTATTGAGCATGCAAAGAAAGAAATTAGGCAAAAAGGTCTTGATAAAGAGTTGTCGGCTATTAAAGCTGAGGCACAACAACGAATTGACACCGAAAAAACCAGGCTTCGGGAAGAAGCGGAAAGCAAACTAAAGTCTGAAGAAAGCAATATAAAAGATTAGCTGAATAATTTGCTCGGCAACTAATTAAGGCAGTTCCCTTCGCGTAGCAGCATCACTGTGCCATAACCTGGTAACCTGCATAAACTGTTGCATAATGAATATCTTCAACCTCCGCTAAAGCACTCTCCTTAAAATATCTTGCTGATCAACAAGACGCACAACCATTGCGCCTTTGGTTATCCTGGCGATCCAAAACAGTGCAGCTATCTACCTCAATACACATAAAAACAATAAGTTAATGCATGGTACAAGTGTTGCAATTCGATAACACAGCAACCATCTGTTCGGAATTTTTGTATTGGGGGTAAGAGTCATGAGCACGGCAATTGATCGGCAGATCGCTGAAACATTTAGCGCCACAATTTATAACCATGACATCATGAATTGTACGAATGATAACGTGGTAGGCAATTACTTATACTCTGGAAGAGCACTTGGTTTGTCAGAACCAGGCGATATTATTCAACTTCACCCTGACCTCAAGCGCGAATGGCTCTACATCGCTGAACACTATCAGCGGATTGAACTAAACCATAGCCAGGATGTTGTTTGGGACGTTTCATACGAGCACTTTCAACAACATCCGTCTCATACACCTTCGGTGTTTTTCTTTGGAGAAGACACTAATTCCCATGCAAACGAACCGACTTGGCACGAAATTGTTCAGTTCATCAATTCCAAGAACAATTTCATAACCCTGGCCAATATTCTTGGTATACCGGTGCCAACCACTTATTGTTATTCCGATAAAAATAGCTTACATAAATTTGAACGATTTACTTATCCCTGTTATCTGAAAGCGGCTGTGTCAGTTGCCGGCATGGATATTTATCGCTGTGAAACACCCCAAGACCTGGTTCTCGCGCTGACCAGGTTTCCTGAAAATACACCATTACAAATTCAAGAAGCAGTCAAAACCAACGTATTTTTAAATCTGCAATACGAGATCAAGGACTCTACACTGGTACGTTTAGCGGTAACCGAACAAATACTGGATGGCTATACCCATCAGGGAAATCTACATCCTGCCCGATACCAACCATGGATAATCGTGGAACCCATGGCACAGTGGCTTTTGGACAAAGGCATGAAGGGTATATTTGCATTTGACGTGGCAGTCATCAATGAAGCATACAAACCACGCTTTCTTGCCATCGAATGCAATCCACGTTTTAACGGCGCCTCCTATCCAACGCTTATCGCGAACAAGCTTGGAGCAAAAAAATGGTTTGCCATTCTACTAACCACTAGATTCAGATCACTCGCGGATATCGATTTATATGGCTTGGAGTACTCTCCAACCACAAAGACCGGCGTTGTGATATTTAACTGGGGCAGCGTCATGGCGGGTAAGCTGGGTGTAATTGCAATTGGCCCTCGCCATATACAACAAGCTTTGCTGGTAGAGCTTCAAAAGCGCTTAGCCTGATTAACGCAATATACAACGATGCATAGTAACCTGAGGCGGGGACTCTATTTACACATGTAATTAATGATGGCATTAATAAATTGATAGCTTCGCCTGGCATCACGCATTTGATGGATTATGGAAGGCGGTATATGCTATTGACTTATTTCCTAACAAACATCAGCAGGTACGTTGCCTTTTATGAACCAAAACTTTTCACTAATGATTCATGGCGGCGCTGGCGCGATGGATCATATCAAAAGCGATAAAGACGCCGTACGCTACCTGGAAAGCATGCGCATTATTCTCGAGCATGGGCGGTACGTGCTTAGCGTCGGTGGCTCAGCGATGGAAGCCGTCGAAATCTGTGCGGTCATGCTGGAAGACGATCCTCTTTTCAACGCTGGTTGTGGTTCAGTTCTCAATGAGGACGGCAAAGTGGAGATGGATGCGGCAATTATGGATGGTAAAGATCTATCCGCCGGCGCAGTTGCCGGGATTTCAAATATTGCCAATCCTGTTATGTTAGCTCGCCTGGTTTTAGCCAAATCAGAACACGTTATGCTAATCAGTGAAGGCGCGATACGCTTTGCCGAACACTGCGGAATGGAACGCACACCGGATAACTATTTTCTAACCCGACAAAGAATCGAACAATTTGAATTGGCGCGACGCAGGGGCCAACAGATGCTTGACCATGACGACGCTATGCAGGAACAAAAGTTTGGCACTATCGGTGCTGTAGCGCGTGACAAGCAAGGTAATCTCGCTGCTGCGACATCCACCGGCGGTATTGTTAACAAAAAATGGGGGCGCGTCGGAGACTCTCCGATAATCGGCGCGGGCGTCTATGCCGACAACACAACCTGTGCAGTATCCGCGACGGGTTACGGCGAAGACTTCATGCGTACCGTGCTCGCCAAAAGAGTTTCAGACCTGATTGACCTCAAAAACGTCGACGCCCAACTTGCCGTCAAACAAACAATAGATTATCTACAAAGCAAGGTGAATGGTCGCGGCGGAATAATTATAATCGATAGTGAAGGACGTTGTGCCAGCGGCTTTACTACCAAGCACATGATACATGGCTGGATTGAAAAGGGAGGTGAAACCGTGTGTCGTTTTTAACTGCCCGTTGTTTCAGGATGCGGTTTATTTTTACATTCGTTAAATATGCGTTTTTCACATCGTGCGCAGATTGATGGATCCAGGTGTTCGTCCACGATGGTTCTTATTGCCGTTTCCTTGCTATCAAAGATATTTTCCTCACCGATCTCAACCAGCGCATCATCCTTGCGAAGTTCGCGACACACCCCCTCTTTCACCCGGTACAAAAACAACTTACCACCGAAATTTTTGCGGCGTACCGCTTCATTTTCAATAAACTCCGCTCCAGCAAGATCGACAAAATTTATCCCCTGCGCTAGTAGCAGCATATTTTTTTGCCCGGGATTCTGTTGTTCGAACATGGCGACGGTTTCCCGCACATGACTGATCGCGCCAAAAAACAATGACCCATCAATGCGGATTAGTTTCAATTGGGGGCATTCGGGCAACAATGAGTCCGTGGTAAAATTGCGGCGCGGCAACGCCGGATTTGGCACCCGGGGATAAATCTTTGGGCGCGAGGTTCTGTTCAGGTAAACAATGAGCGATAACATCACGCCCATAAAGATTGCAAACTCCAACTCCAGAAACAATGTTGCAAAAAATGTCGTCAGTAAAATACTGGATTCGGAACGACTATGCTTTAAAATCTGTTTAATATGATGAAAGTCAATTAATCCCCAGGCCACTAAAAATAGTATCGCCGCCATCGCCGCATTCGGCAAATAAGACGCATATGGCGCGACCAACAACACAATAATCACCAATAGTCCCCCGGCGAATACTGCGGCCAACGGCGTTTTGGCGCCAGCTTCATAATTTAAGCCGCTACGATTAAACGAGCCCGTGGCGACATAGCCAGAAAAAAAACTACCCGCAATATTGGATAATCCCTGCCCGACAAATTCCTGGTTACCGTCTATATGTTGCCCAGATTTGATGGCAATAGACCGCGCTATAGAAACTGCTTCAACCAATGCAAACATTGTGGCGGCTAGCGCGGCAGGCGCCAGATCCCTGATGGTCGTCAAACTGAAATCAGGCGATGATAATGGCGGCAATGACGAAGGTAGCGCACCAACGGTAACAATTTTTGTCGCGGCTTCTCCAAAAACCTTTGTTATCAGCAATGACAAAACACTGCCAACTAGCATGGCGACAATCATATAAGGAATCTTGGGAAAAAATTTTCTTGATAGAATGCCTGTTACTAATGTCAATAAACCAACCGCGGTAATATACAGGTTGGTCTGGTCTATATGTGTAACCCAGCTGAAGATCACCTCATAAAAATGTGCACCCCGCGAAATATTAACGCCAAAAAAATGTTTCAGTTGATTAACAGCAATCAGGATGGCTGCACCAGCGGTGAATCCAATCACTACAGAATGCGAAATAAAATTAACCAGAGTACCCAGTCTCACCAGGCCCATGGCTAACTGGATTACGCCAACCATAAATGTCAAGGTAAGAACCAGTCGGACATATTCTACGGATCCCGGTTCAGCAAAATTACTAATCGCAGAAAATAAGACTATTGATGCCGCCGTTGTTGGACCAGATACCAGATGCCACGAAGATCCCCATAATGCGGCCACTATTGCCGGCACCATGCCGGCGTATAAACCATATTCCGGCGGCATCCCCGCGATGGCCGCAAACGCCACACCTTGCGGTAGTACGACAATGGCGCCAACAAGTCCTGCGGTAACGTCGCTGCGCAGTGACTGCGCATCAAGCCGATTCCACCAACGGATAAATGGAAACAGGCGCACCAGCCATAGGGGACAAACAAATGATCTGTTTTGCATAAGTATTGTTATGATTGTTTACAGGTTGTCTTGCAATTATCAATTAATAATAGCAAGTGAAGCAAACTTTGCTGAAAGTAAAGAAAATAACAGTCATAGGATCCATGTTGAGTATGTAACATCAACAAATAAAAAAGGCGTTAATCAACGCCTTTTTACATTGCTAGCAAATTAAGTTCAATGGTTTAGCTAAATGCTGGTCCCGTTTTTCGACCAAACGATTTTAATATTTTCGCAAGCGGACAAAAACCCGTAAATGCACTTTGAAACATGTTTAATCCAACAAATGCAGTAAAGCCCAACCAGTAAACAGAATGAAGTTGAGACATGACAACACTAAATACGATCATGAAACCTGCGAATGCGAGTACAAAACGTTCAATAGTCATTAATTCTGCCTCCATAAACTAACAAAACATTTTTCGTAGTATATTAGCATTTGTTAATATTGTAAAGAGTCGTGTTTGGATAATTGATTTTGAATTAAGGATAAGTATTTGAAATAATTAATTATTATCAAATGATTGAGCTAAGCTTGCTATATGTCTTTGGATCGACGGTTTTTTCCTGTACGCGAGATCACCAATAGGAATGGCCCGTTCTTGTCGTAGAACAGATCACTAATTACCACCCTACTGCAAATTCGTTCCAACTTGAGACCAACACACTGGTCTATCGCTGGTAATCTTTCGTGCGACAAGCACGGATGTTTCTAGAGATCGTCTGCCGTGAACGATTAGAAGGCGTTGGTAATTTCACGTTGTCGCATATATAGCCTGCTGAACAGCAGATGCATTCCGGTTAGAAGCACGTTCAAGAATTCTACTTTGAACTAGACGGACATTAACAATTGACCAACAAAACATCGCAGCGTAATGTCAGACACAATTATCATCTATCTGGAATGCATCATAAACTGTGACCTACAAATAATTTTGCACAGCCAATCCAATGCCTGCTTTATCACGTAACAACGATCATCTGTATAGTCTTAATCATAAATTCGTAAGTTCTAAATAAAAACATCTGCCAACACGATCAACGCATCAATTACTCGGCAATCCCTGAAATAAAACTCGTTATGCGCGAAGATTGACGGGGATCATCACAGGTGATTTGATATACAGCTGTTTCGAAATTTGTTACATTGTCAAAAAATAACAGATACGTTAAGGAGTCTATGAATATGCGTTTATTTAGAATAATAATATGCGCAATGCTTTTTATGTTTTTTTCTGCTGCACACGCATATGAAACGCGAGACGAGCGCAACAAATTGTATTTGGGTGTTAACGGCGGAAGTTATCAGGATGCACTTGGTGACGATGATGCCTTAGGTGGCACTTTCTTAATTGGCTACGATCTACATAAATTCATCGCCATTGAATCTCGATTAGGTCTAAGTTACGACTCCGCCGAAGAAGTTTCAGGTGCTGACTCTATTAAAATTAAAGCGCTACTATCTCATGCTTCGATTTATTTAAGAGGGAATTTACGATTCGACAGTTTTACACTTTTTGCTGTTGGCGGTTATTCTTATGTGAGACTTGATTTTGAGTCAGATATCAATGCACCGTCCATTGGCATCGTTGAACAGATTGACGATTCTGAGAATTTTGACGATATCAGTTACGGTGGTGGAATAGATTTATTCGGAAACGCTACCACTGCTGTATCTTTTCAATGGATGCGTGTTCTAGATAGGGGCGACGAAGGTGAAATTGATGCCTGGTATATCGGCATTACTCATTACTTAGACAATTAGACGCTACAACCAATATTATAGAATTTTCATAGGGGATAATACCTTGACCGTGTATATCCTAGCTCAATCACTTATCCATTAAAATTCAATTTGTCCTCTTAGCCGTTCACCAATAACGGTCTCTTCACTAATTCTGTGCAAAATCACCTTCCAGTTGTGCAGTAAGTCATAGGTAACCGCAATTCGATATGTTTATATAACCGCCACAAGGATGCATAACGCGGGTGTTATTAATTGCGATTACCGCTCAGCAAATTTTACCGCACAAAATATGGAGAATGAATAATGGACTATCACACATTACTGGACCATTACCCGTGGGCCGCAGACCATAAAAACGCAATCATTACCATCGCATCTTTTTCAGGTGTTGATTTAGAAGTCGTGTTGAAACAATTTGATGAGCGCATACTTGAAAAAGTCGCCAGAGATTATTTTCAACTGCCCAAGGCCGCCTGATTTCAATACCACTATATAGAACCTGTAAGGGCCCGACATCGGGCCCTCCATTCAAAAACTAATGGGTATTCGAAAAACAGATTACGGCTACTACAAAACGCTACATCCCCAGCCGTCATAGTTCGCACCATATTTTTTTGCAAGAGTATTCAACTCTTTTCGCAGACCTTGCAACACAGTTAGTTCCGGTAACATTGATTTAAGTGCGCGTGCCACAAACTTGGGATCTTGTTCAGTCTCCGAGATATGGACCAGAAAACCCTGATCTTCCAGTTCTTTCCCAAGATTCGTTATGGCGGATTCATTATCGGCATAAAACCAGAATTCGATCTGGCACTCCCTGGTAAGGTCCAGCCCGGACTCCTCAAGCTTTTTTAACGTATAGCCATCCAGGGTCCTGGACTGTTGTTTTTTCGCAGCGTAACGATAGCCAAAAACAGCAATAATAATAGCTACCACCAGGCCGATGGGATCAATCATATTAATACTCGCTCAAGTGCGTTTATTAAGTTTTGTTCGCAACATTGTCAGGTTCTGGCTCAAAATATAACAGACTCACCAGGCCATCGCGCGCCGCAACTATCATTTCGGTATTGGTTTTATGAACAACACTGCCGATGGCATAGGTATGTGATTGCTTCCACGCGTTTAATTTAAACACAATCCAGTTGTTATCGTTAAAAGTAGCGAAACAGCCAAATTTACCAAAGGCGCGGCTAATTCTGTCCAGGTTTTCGATGGAGAGATTCCAGTCCAGGGTCCGCCGTGCTTTGTCTGGCACGCCCCATTCAACGGCATCACCGATTTGCGGCTGCGCATCAGCCCAATAATAATCAAAATCAGTCACTACCTTTACCAGCGACTCTTTCGCCAGCAACTGGGCTTTTGCTGATAAGGACTCCAGCGTTTCATCCGGCATCAAGGGAAAACTTTGCTGCAACAAAATATCTCCCGCATCATATTCCTGACTTAATTTATGGATGGTGATGCCGCTTTGTTGCTGACTGGTCAGGATAGTCCAGGGTAACGGCCAGATTCCCCGACCACACGGTAACAAGCTTGGATGCACATTAATGCCCCTGATCGCAGACTTTGACAGATCAGGAACTTTGTACCGGTAGCCAGCGGTAATGATTAGTTCACATCTTTCGTTTTCAAGTTCTTTTACTACAGATATATCTAATCGTTGCTCGCTTAAAGGCAGATGGTGTTTTTTACAAATCTCCCGAACATACTGGTTAAAGTTAAATTGGTTATCGCATGGGAAAGTAAAAACCCTGTACACATCGTGCTGACCAGCAAGCAACTCGTTCAGACAGGCATAAAAAAAATCGTACCCACAGTACGCGATTTTCATAATAAGTTGTTTCTAGTTATATGATTGGCAGGAATTTGTGGCCCGACGAATCCTCAGGCGTTATAAAAGATGTTAACATCGATCAGTGCTTTTGATAAGTTCCAACAAGTTCTGCCTGAGCAATGACATGCCCTTGCATGGCTTCTTCCAGATCTGCTTTACTGGGCCTATCCAGATCAGGCAACATTTCGTCCAGCGCATAAAGTTTATAAAAATAGCGATGGCGGCCAATAGGCGGACAAGGACCGCCGTAACCTGTGCGACGCCAGTCGTTAATTCCTTGCAAAGTACCCGCTGGCAACTCAACGCCATCAATACCTTGAGCCAGTTCGTGGACGCTCGCTGGAATGTTATAGAGTACCCAATGCACCCAGGTCATTTTGGGTGCGTCCGGGTCAGGAGCATCAGGATCATCCACAATTAGTGCTAGGCTCTTCGCTTCTGTGGGCACTCCCTCCCACAACAGGTGGGGCGAAAGGTCTTCGCCTTCACAGGTATATGTACTTGGAATTTCAGCATTGTTTTGGAAGGCATCGGTAGTCAATATCATCGTCATGGCAGACTCCTGTTAACTGCTTTTATTATTATCAAGATACGCTGGTTAAATGCATTGACTATTATCAACGATCACTTTTTTCGGAGCACGGTACGTTACCCCTGGCGGTATTCCATACTAGGTACTGACGACCACTGCGGGTTACGAACCAGATTATTGTACAGGCGCATACCGACTAATGCGCTGTACGTTACAGCGGCACTGGCCAGGCCAACCCAGATACCCGAGCCTCCAAAACCCATCAGAAAGGCCAGTGACCAGCCGCCCGTAAAACCGACTCCCCAAAATGCTACTATCGAAAACAGCATAGGAGCCTGTGTATCTTTAAATCCGCGTAGAATACCCGCACCCACACAGGCTATTCCATCGAAGGGCTGAATTATGGCCAATAACCACAAAAAGGTCAGCGCCTGGGCTGTGATTTTTGGCAAAACATTGTCACCGAAAAACCACTGCACAATGTGCGCATCCAGCAGGAATACCGTTGCAAGAAAGACTACACCAGCACCTACCGACAAACCAAGGGCGGTTAATACAATCGTGGAGATAGAGAGCACATCCTTTGCACCTACAGCGTAACCCACTCGCACAGTAGCCGCTTGCGCCATCCCCAGCGGAAAGGCATATAGTACACCGGCCATGCGTAACGCAACCGTATGGGCCGCTAACACCTCCGCACCAAATACCCCCATGGTTACCGTCGAAAACAGGAACACACCCATTTCGCCCAGATTGGATAATCCGATGGGCAATCCAATACGGATAATCTCGGGAACATGATACTCTCTGTGTGAGAAAAATCGGGCTAACAGATAGTAGCGTCTAAATTGATTGTAGTTGATCACATACAACAGTAAGGTCAAAAACATGTAGCTTGCTGTGATTAATGATGCGATCCCTGCTCCCAGTAAACCTAGCTTTGGTAATCCAAAATTACCAAAGATCAAAGCATAATTGCCCAGTGCGTTCAAGGGTAATGCGGTTACCGTGACAAGCAAAATTATTCGTGTTTTACCATGCGCAGACAAAAAGTAATGCAGTACATTAACTGCCATCATGGCAAAATAAGTAAACGCCATCATATGTGCATAAGGTTTACCCGTTGTAACGATTGAATCTTCTATACCTAACCAGTGCAGCAGCACATCCGCATTCCATACTAAAATCGCACCCGGGATTGTGATAACCATAGCCAGCAAAAAACCTTGCTGCGTAATACTGCGGATGCTATGAACCTGACTGGCACCGCGCGCCTGCGAAATCATGGGTGACATCGCGGCAATAACGCCCGCGGTTAAATAGAAAAAAATTGAATAATAATCGCTGACTGCGGCGCCAGCGGCGAGCGCCTCGGCACTTACCCATCCCATCATCACCACATCGGTAATGGAAATCCCCATACTAACCAGAGATGCAAGGATCAAAGGGCCGGCAATGGACAACAGTTTACCGGCCTCTGTTAGATGGCGCTCGGAGTTCTGTGCTAAAACCATGCCTTCCTCCGATTAATATTTATTTACTAATCACGTAGTAATCATTTTGAAAATCATGCTCCAGTTGATAAATACTCACGTTGGCAAAACCTGCCTCAGCAATTAATTGTCTGGCTTTCTCCTGACCCCACATTGCTCCTAGTCCTTCTCCACCCTGTGACAGTGATACTGTCATGCAATGCATGCAGGAAATGGTATATAACAATGGCCCAATGGGATGGTCAGAATTGTTGTGTACGTGACTGGAACCGTGAATGTCCTGCATCAGGTATACGCCATCGGCTTTCAATGCCCGCGCAATCCCTTTTAAAACTGCGAGCGGCCGCGCCTGATCGTGCACCGCATCAAACGTCGTTATCAAATCGTACTGTGCTTCGATAGCTTCTTTATCAAAACGACTTAAATCCTGAGCTATAAATCTGACATTGCACAGCTGCTTCTGCTGCGCTTCATTCTGCGCCTGTGTTATAGCTTCCGTTGATAAATCAATACCGACAAACTCGCTGTTGGGAAACTTCTCTGCCAACAGGTTCATGGCGCGGCCGCTGCCACAACCCACATCAAGCACCCGAATGCCGCGTTTTAGTTTCTGCAACATATCCGGTAGCAACGGAATAATATGATCAATGAGGGAAGACAATACGGTTTGCCCACTGTCTTCGGCCATGACTTCATGAAATCGCGTATACTGCGAATATGGCACACCACCGCCTGCTTTAAAGCAATGTACGATGTCATCTTCTACCGTACCCAACAGAGGGATGTATTGGGTGAACACCGCAATATTGTCAGGTGTCGCGGCGCGCGTCAGCAAAGACGCATGTTCGGCTGGCAGAACGTAAGTCGCATCATCACTATTGTGCTCCACTACGCCGCTGGTGGTCATAGCCCCCAACCACTCCCGTACGTAGCGTTCATTTAAACCCGCCTGTTCCGCAATCGCGTTACTGCTTGCCGGCGGCATGTTTGCCATGGCATCAAACAGGCCCGTACGATGGCCAATAGAGGTCATCAAACATAATGCCCCCTCATTTAATGCATTGATTAGTCGATCTGCAAAAGCACCGGCTTTTTGCTCGTTAAATACCCGTGTATCAACCGTTGCGATCGTCATATTCCATCCTCCCTTGACTTAAATAATACCGACTAGTTGGTATAATTATATAGACTAATTAGTCTGCTACTGCAAGAAATAATCGATAAATATTGTGAAAAAATATTTATATATTTATTTATCATATAGTTATGTATTTTACTAACCATCCCGTTGTTAAACCATTTAGTCGGTTATATACTTACCAAACGTTTCCAACTGGATTTAAAGTTATGCCCAAAGACGGCAGTATTACCAAAGAAAAGATCCTCGATGCTGCGGAAGGCCTGGTGCTGGATCATGGCTATGGTGCCACTTCCATTGACCAGATTCTGGCGAAAACCGGTATTACCAAGGGCGCATTTTTCTATCATTTCAAAAGCAAATCTGAACTGGCCCAGGCGTTGGTGGCCCGTTATGTTAAACGTGACGACGAACTGCTTTATTCGCTGGTGGAAAAATCTGAAAAGCTCAGCCGCGATCCTTTGCAGCAAATCCTGATTTTTCTGGGGCTGCTGATTGAAGTCTTCGAAGGAATGAAACAACCTCCCGGTTGCGTTGTAGCAAGCTTTGTCTATCAGTTTGAGGAATTCGACATCGACACGAAAAGTGCGGTAGTCCAAGGATTCGATGAATGGCATCGCATTCTGGACGATAAATTTTCTATGGCAATGGAGAAAAATTCTCCGAGAATCGACGTTGATGCTCACACGCTTGTGGATATGATGCTGTCGATATTCGAAGGCGGTTTAATTGTTGCCAGGATGGTCTCCGATACAAAAGTGATGGTAAAACAACTGACCCAGTTCAAGAACTATATCGAGCTGCTATTTCACCAGGTATAGGACCATACATACCCATGAAGCCAATTCTGCTAACAGTCCTGGCGATGTTGGCATTCGCGGCAAATTCCATCCTGTGCCGCATGGCCCTGGGTGATCAGCTCATCGATGCCGCGTCATTTACATCTATTCGACTAGTCAGTGGCGTAATTTTTCTTGTCCTTGTGTTATTCGTCAGAGATTCCTCACTGAAAAATCATCGCATTGACTTCACAGCCAGCGCCGCCTTATTCACCTATGCCGTCTGCTTTTCGTTTGCTTACCTTGAACTCAGCACCGGCACCGGTGCATTGATTTTATTTGGCACAGTGCAAATAACCATCGTCACCTTTGGAGTTTTACAGGGAGACCGGCCAGGAGTGTTGGCGTGGACTGGAATCGCATTAGCCTGCAGTGGATTAGCCTACCTGGTATCCCCTGGTGTCAGCGCGCCCTCGATTAGTGGCGCTATTTTAATGGTGACAGCGGGTCTGGCGTGGGGCGTATATACCTTTCGGGGTAAAGTTATAACGGACCCAATTGCGGCAACTACATGGAATTTTATTGGCACTGTGCCGCTGACTCTTGTCGCTAGCACTGTTTTCCTGCCTGCCCTTGACCTGCAACTGCCGGGCGTACTGTTGGCAATTCTATCTGGCGCGTTAGCTTCCGGTGCCGGATACGTGATCTGGTATGCTGCATTGCCTTACTTAAGGCCAACCAGCGCAGCCGCAGTTCAACTATCCGTGCCAATGATCGCCGCCTTTGGTGGAGTCATTTTTATGGCCGAACCGCTGTCACTGCGACTGATAATTTCCAGCATCGCAATCCTGGGTGGTCTTGCTCTGGTGATCCAGGCTAATCGCAAGGTCACCGCGTTTGACAATTAAATCAGGTCTATTTTCGTTTGTGAAAAATAACGAAGCTGTAGATCAGGATGTTAATAATCAACACCGAAACTCCAGCAACGACGGCGATTTCTGGGGTATAGCCTTCCGGATAGATGACAGGAGCAATATATCGATTGATAAATCCACCGCTATAAGCTGCTTCACCCGCTGCCCGGCGCAAGGCATTTTCCAGCGGTGTCAGTGGACAAATCCAGCCAGCAAAACTGATCATCGCTGCCCAACCCACCGCAGGAATATGCAGCCAGATGACCCAGCGATGATACTGCACCAGCAGCCCACCAAAAATCGCAAACAATATAAAAAGAAAATGAATAACCAGTACGATATCTGCAGCGACACCGGTAATCAACTGGAATCACTCCCGAAGCAAGTTAACGATTGTCATCCTTCTTTTTCAATTTTACTAACGAAAAGTACCTGCGGGAATGCGCGTTGGAGCTCTTTACTGTAAAAGTTGGACATGGAAACGCCCTTGCTAAACCGGATCTGGTCATTGAGCTGCAATTCGGTTTTGGGTCCCGCCAACCATAACACACCCTGATCATTAACGATCTGGATATAGGTATACATCGAAGCATGATGTATCGCCTTGACGGTTCCATAGTTTGGCAGTCTTGGTTTAGCCGCTTTCAGTTGATCCAGTTTTGCCTGATACGCCTCAGCTTCCTGCGCAGTACCCATAAAACCAATGTCATTGGTATCGTTAAAAGAGGCATATTCCACGGTGTTAAGATAACGATCCTGGTTGGTTCCGCCGATGATATAAATCCAGTCTTTATAGACCACGACATTGAACGTTGCCCGCGGTTCGGCTAGTGGCGTGGTAAAACGCCAGGCGGATAATTCACCGTTATCCTGTATGTCAGCTACTTCAATACTGTTGAGATATTCAAGCCCGGTTAAGCCCCCGATGGCATATACTGAATTACCATGACTGGCGGCTGCCAAACCATAACGTCCTACCTGCATATTGCTGGTGGCCTTCCAGTCTTTGACGCCGCCCTGCTCACTGGGAATGGCCCATTCAACATCAGTAATGCCAACTCCTTTCATTTGATCATGACCACCAATGACATAAGTATTGCCGTGGGAACTCTTGACCGTATTGACATAACGCGGCAACGTCATGGTAGCCTCTTCAATGGTCCATGGGCCCAAATCGCCGTTTGCCAGTATTTCCGCGCGCTCCACGTTATCGAGCAATGCACCGGCGAAACCTCCCAGGGCATAAATATAATCACCCTTGATCACCGTCTTCGAACAACGCCGCGGCATCACCATGCCGGATTGCATAGTCTGCCAGGGATTCAAACTACCATCTGCGTTAACTTTGGCGCGCTCAACAGTGCGCAATAAATTTTTACCATTGGGGCCGTTGCCGCCACCGACCACATAAATGTATCCATCCTTGACCACCGCGTCGATAAAACCCCGCTCTTCGTTTAGCAGTGCAGTTTGTTGCCACGAACCCAAACTGCCATCGTCGTTAATTTTTGCGTATTCCGTGAGGCGCACAAAATCGAAACCATTGACGCCGCCAATCACATAGATATAGCCGTTAACCACAACGGTTGCCGCGCCGGCACGCGGGCCCTGCAATGCACTGGCATCACGCCAGCCTTCTACCCATTGGGCGCCAGGAACATTTTGCTGACTTGATGTTGCAGAAGTAGCCACGGGGGTTCCAGACGATGCTTGCTGGTCAGCACCTTCCCGTCCACATGAAGACACTGCAATCACCAGAGCGCTTATTGTTACAATTCGTATTATCTTCATTTATTTAACCTGCCAGTTAAGTTTAAATAAATTGAGCATCGACAAAAAACCCCGTTTGGAACTTCCGTACGGGGTTTTTGAATAAATCAATTTGTCGCGATTACAAATTTGTGTAGTTTTTGATTCGCGCAACACCACCGAAACTACCAACCCACAAGCTACCATCATCAGCTTCAGCCATGGAAAATACGTTATCCGCAAACAAACCCTGGGCTTTGGTATAAACCTTGAAGCCCTCACCACTTTCATTAAAGCGCGCCAGCCCCTTGTTGGTTCCTATCCACAACTTACCATCCTTGCCAATACGCAGCATGAATACATGATTACCCGGCAAACCTTCCTTGGTGGAATAGGTTGTCCACTTCGTACCATCAAAATGCGACAGCCCACCGCCCCAGGTACCACACCAAACCGAACCATCTTTGTCGACAACCATCGAAACGATGTAATTGGGATTAAAACCTACCTGAATGTCTTTACCCAGGCCTTGCTCGGCTTTCTGGGTAGCGTGGTGCTTCGACGCTGCGGCAGGATCATTTTTGAAAGTAATATCATCTTTAATCTTCTCATAAGGCGCACCCAGGCCATCGCCGTGCTGCCAATTTGTCCACTTGCCTTCGCTATCCAGCTTGGCCAATCCTCCTTCGGTAGCAAACCAGACAACACCGTTAAGACCTACCTCGACACCATAGACCCAGTCATTGGGCAATCCACCCTCGGTATTTTTAACTGTATAGGTTTTCCATCCTGTCTTGTCATTCAAATTACCACCCGGCACGAAGTTCACTCCGGACCAGGTTGCAATCCAGTAATTACCTTGTGGATCTTCATCAATGTCATATACAAACTGATCTGCGAGCCCATCAGGTATATTATAGTTTTTCCAGGTCTGCGTTTTGGTATCAAACACAGACATGCCACCACCGTAAGTACCGACAACGATGTCGTCACGCACTTTACTGACATGAAACACACCATTGGAAATTAAACTGCCGTTGTTGACATCATAGAGTTTGTAATCTTCGCTTTGCAGATCATAACGGATGGCCCCACCGGATGTACCTACCCATACCGCGCCTTCTACGGCCACCATACCTTTCACGTTACGATTACCGACACGAAAATGTGTAAAGCTGGGTGCGTTAGCATCCATGGGAGGATGGGAAGCTGGCATGGAAGCAGTAGTTGCAGACTGAGTCGCTGGCGCAGTAGATTGCGCGGGCGTTGCACTCGGTGCTTGTGCAGTTGTTTCCTGTTGGGATTTGCTGGCACCCATTTGATATGCGGCAACCACCGCGGCACCCAAAATTAATATAATAATCGCCAGACTCTTTGCGTTAATATTCACTTGCGTTACCTCCGAGACTTTCAGTCGTTCTTTCCATGGTGGATATATTTATTGTTTTGCAATAACTGCAACGCCATTGCGGGTGCCCACCCAGATGTGATTGTTACCAGCGTCCGCTATAGCATACACACTGTTGTCCAGTATGCCATGCGCACGCGTAATGGTTTCCCAGGTTTTACCATCATAGTGCGACAAACCATTGTTCGTACCGAACCAGAGATCTCCATTACTGTCTTGTGCAACACTATAAACAATGTTGCCAGCCAGGCCTTCGTTTTTGGTGTAGTTGGTCCAGGTTTTACCGTCATAGTGGCTGACACCACCTCCCCAGGTTCCCGCCCATATCGTCTGATCTTTGGCCACTATTAGTGAAAATACATAGTTCGGATTATAAGTATTCATGCCTTGCGTCATGACGCTCAAATCATGTCGAGACCGAGTCCCCAGACCGGTATTGTCACTTAAGGGCAGGTTATCCGTATTCGGCGCACCCAAACCATCCTTATGTGTCCAGACCTGCCAGGTTTTACCGTCAAACATATTGATGCCACCCTCGGTGCCAATCCACACCTGGTCTTTATCATCAACACCCAGACCATAAACCCATTCATTAACCAGTTCTTTCAAGTAGGTTTTGAATTTACCGGATTCAGGATTCAGTTCATTAAGACCTGCCCAGGTACCCACCCAGATAGCCCCATTGGATTGCTCGGCAAAAGAATAGACCCAGTAATCCGCCAAACCATGCATAGGAAAATAGGTTTTCCAGTCGCCGTCTTTGAAACGAGTAATTCCGCCACCATTGGTACCGAACCACTTTCTACCCTTGCTATCGACCATCATGCCAAATACATACTCGTTTGCCAGTCCATGGTCACGGGTATAGCTATTCAACATATTCCGAGTCGCAATATCAATTTCCAGAACACCCACCGAAGTACCAATCCACAAAGTTTTCGCGCCTGGATCCACCGTCATGGAGCGCACGTAAACGTTTTGACCGACGTTGAAGGAATCCACGACTTTGTAACCAGAGGGAATTTCTGGCGGTTGCTCCGGTTGCACTTCGGGCAACAATTCCTGAGTTTGAAGCTGCTGACCTGCTTCAGGCTGTGCAGCTGGAGCAGGCGCTGGTTGCGCAGTTTCTTGCTCGCTCTTTTCCTTAGTACAGGCAGAAACAATCAATAATGTCGCAATTACAATAAATAGAATCTTACTACCGCTGGTATGCATCTTAATTAAACGTCCTTATGTAAGCCACAACATCCTGTATTTCTTCTTCTGTCAGGATGCCCTCGAACCTGGGCATCAGGTCTTTGCCATTTCTGACTCTATCACGTAATTCAAATTCACCCTTACTCATCAGGGCGCCGCCACGGAAACTCGGCGTGCCAGCCACCTCGCCAGAGCCATCGCCACCATGACAGCTGACACAATGCTCTGCGTATATAGCAGAACCCGCAAACGGATCACCCGCCCACGCAACTCCAACACTGACATAAAGAAAAATAACAAAAGAAATGAGTCTGGTTTTCACTCCCTCAACCTCTCTCTCGAAATATCTAATGATTTTGCAGAACAGCTTATCTTATTTTTATTTATTTATTTATTTATTGTAATTCGCAATCGTCCACACCAGAAAACCGACTATGGCACGACGCCGTTAATTGTTATGCGAAGACCTTCGGAGCCCAATGTTACAACATCCGATTGACCCGACAAATCGCCACTCTGCGGCATGGCATTCCCTGTCTTGGATACGCGCGCACCCACAACGACTTCATTAAACCTGGATAGCTTCATTTGTGGATTCATGGCTAATGAGTCATCCAAGGTAAATTCCAAAGGTAAATCCGCCACTGATGTCCTGATGATCGCCAACGGCATACGTGGACCACTGGCCGCACGGGCAAATACGAACAAAGTATCACTCGGTGACACTTTATCCTGCATTGAAGGATCCAGTGATACGACACCGGAAACCCTGGCGGCGGCTCCTGCTGTTGCACCAGCCGCTGCTGGCGTAGTGCCAGCCTCAGCCTGCTGCATGATAGCAACTTCTTCATCCACTGACATACCAAGAAATTGTTTTACCTCTGCAATATTGCGCGTCATCTGCACATAGTTATCGGAGCCTTCGGGGAATTGCTGACGCAAGGTCAGCCAGTATTCGAGGGTGGTCTTGTAGTCCTGCGTCTGATACGTTGCGGTTGCTGCCAACCAGAGTGACTTCTGGTGATTGGGATCAATCGTCAAGGCTTTCTTGACCAGGTCATAAGGTTTGCCTGCCATATTGCGGCCGCTGGCCATCGCCAGGGCATCGGCATAGTCAGCCAGTAAACCGGGATTACTTTCTCCCGTCATTGCCACCGTACGGGCAAATGCGTCGCTAGCGGCCTGGTATTGTTTAAGGAAATAATAGGAACGCGCCAACATCACCCAACCCTCTACATCGTCAGGATTGGCCTGCAAATGTTCCTGCAACTTGCGAACCTGCTGTTCGAGCGTACCTTCATGCCCTTCGGTGCTCATACCAGGGCGGAAGTTTTCTGGTTCGAAACCATCCGTGCCTTCACCTAGATGCGCATAAAGACTAATAGCGACAACCGGAACCGCAATACCTACTATAACAGCAGCAATATTGCCGGAAATTGTCCGGACTGGCTTAGCCTCACTGTCGTCCTCCGCAACATCCTGTAGCAGGCTTCTTTCCAGATCCGCGTGAGCCTGGTCGAACTGACTCTGCGTGATGACACCACTTTTCAGGTCAGCTTCCAGCTCAACAAGCTGATCCTTGTACAACAAAATATTGAGTTCTTTACGCTCAACCACACTCTTTGACGTCTGGCGCTGAATTAAGGGAGGCAGCAAAAACAGTAATACTGCAACAATCAACAAAAATGCCACCGTAGAAAATACAACCATACTTATTAGCCCTCGCCTTTTTTGCCTTCAGAGGTCTTGTTTTCAGAATGAAGAATGGATTCTAGTTTTTGGTACTCTTCCTGGCTTAGCGGCGCCTCAGTTACCAGTTCCTTGCGTTTACGCAAATTGACCACCAGAATAATCAAGCCACCTGCAAGCAACAAAAACGGACCAACCCACAGCAGATAAGTGGTTGGTTTAACCGGCGGACGATAACGCACAAAATCGCCGTAGCGCTGCACCATGTAATCCACGACGTCATCACGGGTTTTACCTTGCTTGACCATTTCACGCACCTGGTTTTTCAGATCAACGGCAAGTTCAGCATGGGAGTCGGCAATGGTTTGGTTTTGACAGACCAAACAGCGCAGCTCAGCCGATATTTCATTCACTACTTTTTCCAGCTCAGGATCCGCCGCCATGGATTGCGCTTCCTTGGCAAAGGCTGTAGCACCGCCGATCATCAAGGCAATTAGCAGCAATCCAGTGATACAGCGCTTTATGATGAACATGCTTTTCTCACCTCACTTAATACAGCCAATGCCGCCGCATCGATTTCCTCACGCTTGTTTAGCTCGTTGACGACCGGCATCACACACTCATTGAGTTCTTTATAGGATATTGGTCCAATCACCTTATGCCGAACCACGCCCTGCTTATCAATGATAAAAGTCTCTGGCACACCATACACACCGTAATCAATGCCCACTTTGCCCTGGTAATCAACCGCACTCAATTCATAAGGATCACCATGCTCGTTCAGCCAGCGCTTGGCGTTAGTGGGTGCATCCTTGTAATTCAATCCATACAGCGGAACTTCACCACGTCGCGCCATATCTACCAATACCGGATGCTCCTGACGACAGGCCACACACCATGACGCCCAGACATTCAACAACCAGACTTTACCCAGCATGTCTTTATTGGAGAACAATTCGTTCATGGAATGCAATTTCTGCAACTGGAAATCAGGCGCTGGTTTATTAATGAAGGGTGACGGCACTTCGCGTGGCTTCAATCCCAAACCAGCGTACAAGAAACCCGCCAATACCACAAAAATAATCAGTGGAACCAAATAACGAACCATCAAGACTCTCCAGTTACTGCTTTACCCGCAACAGCCGGGCTTTTCTGCTCACTATCTTTTTCCTCTTTCACCTTGCGACTAACGAGACGGTAGCGCCGATCGGTAATCGCCAATAGACCACCCAGCGCCATAATAAAACAACCACCCCATATCCAATCAACAAACGGTTTATAATAAACACGCACACTCCAGGCACCGTTACCCACTGGCTCTCCCAGAGAAACATACAAGTCACGGGTTAATCCGGTATCGATCGCCGCCTCGGTCATGGGCATAGTTTGCACCGTATAGATGCGTTTTTCCGGGAACAACACCGTTTCTACTTCACCATCCTTTGTAACAACCACCTGACCCCGGTCTGCATTGTAGTTAGGCCCCTTGGTGCGTGTGACACCTTCAAAGCGGAACACATAACCACCCAGCTCAACGGTGTCACCGACTTCCATGCGCATATCTTTTTCGACTTCATAACTCTGCACCATGGCAACACCGATAACGAATACCGCAACACCGGTATGGGCCATACACATCCCGAGGAACGAATTAGGCAAGCCAAGAATCTTGCTAATCACATTACCGGAACGCGGGCTCTTTTGTACTCGCTCGCGCAACATAATAAACACGCTACACATAACCCAAAAGGCCAGGGTAAATCCCAGGCTACGTACCGCGCCCCATTCACCCATGATAATCGGGGTTAGCAAACCCATTACCAGACTGACAACCACTGCCCAGCGTAAGCGAACCACAATATCGGGCAAATCCGCCTGCTTCCAGCGCGCAATCGGACCAATAGCCATCAAAAACAAGGCTGGCACCATCAAGGGCATGAATACTGCGTCAAAATACGGCGGCCCCACGGAAATCTTACCCATATCGAGCGCATCCAGTAACAACGGGTATAAGGTGCCTAACAATACCGCAGCCGCGGCAACCACCAGTAAAACGTTATTGGTCAGCAATGCCGATTCACGGGACATCAAATTAAAGCGTCCACCGATCCCCACTTTGGGTGCCCGCCAGGCAAACAGTGTCAACGAAACGCCAATAGTTAATATCAACAGGAAAAGGATGAACACACCGCGCTCGGGATCAGTTGCGAATGCGTGCACGGAGGTTAATACGCCGGAACGCACCAGGAAGGTGCCCAACAAACTCAGGGAGAAGGTAAAAATGGCCAGCAACACTGTCCAGTTTTTGAAGCTGCCGCGTTTTTCCGTTACTGCCAGCGAATGAATCAGGGCAGTACCCACCAACCAGGGCAAAAAGGATGCGTTTTCCACTGGATCCCAGAACCACCAGCCACCCCAACCAAGTTCGTAATAAGCCCACCAACTACCCAGGCCAATACCGATCGTTAAAAACATCCAGGCCACTGTGGTCCAGGGGCGCGACCATCGCGCCCAGGCAGCGTCAAGACGACCACCGAGCAATGCGGCAATTGCGAAGGCAAATGCCACAGAAAAGCCCACGTACCCCATGTACAACATCGGCGGATGAATGATTAATCCGGGATCCTGCAATAGGGGATTTAAATCTCGACCATCAACTGCAGGCGGCAGCAATCTGTCAAAAGGATTAGAGGTAAACAGGATAAATAGATAAAAACCAACTGAAACCAGCCCCATCACGCCAATAACCCGTGCCACCATTTCATCCGGCAAGTTCTTGCTAAATATACTCACGGCCATTGACCAGGCGGCTAATAACAATACCCATAACAGCATGGAACCTTCATGCCCGCCCCACACTCCGGATATGCGATATTGCAGCGGCAGCAGGGAGTTAGATTGCATGGCAACGTACTGCACGGAAAAATCATTAACGATAAACGAATAGGTAAGAAACCCAAATGCTACCGCGACCAGCACAAACTGACATTGCGCCGCCGGTTTTGCGAGTACTATCCAGGAACGGATTCCCAGTTGCGCCCCCGCGATGGCAACCACACCCTGCACAATGGCAACACACATCGCCAGTATTAAAGCAAAATGCCCAAGCTCTGGTATCATGGCTTGCTCACTCCCCTAGTTGAATTAGTTTATTGACTGTCTTTGACGACGGTGGCGCTTGCGGATTGTTTGGCTTTATCTAGCGCGTCTTGCACTTCCGGTGGCATGTAAGACTCATCATGCTTGGCGAGCACCTCTTTTGCCATGAATACACCATTTTCATTCAGCTTGCCTTGCGCAACAACACCCTGCCCTTCACGAAACAAATCCGGCAATATACCGGTAAAAGTTACGGGAATGGTATTGGCATTGTCGGTCACAACAAAATGAACAGTCAGGCCATCGTTCTCCCGTTTCAAGCTTCCTTCCTCCACCAGGCCTCCCAGTCGAAAGTCGTGATTGATGGGCGCCTGCTTCGCCTGAATATCACTCGGGCTAAAGAAAAAAACCAGGTTCTGATTAAACGCATTGGCTATTAAGCCAATGGCAACTGCCAATCCTGCCAGGCCCACAACAATAAATGCTAACCGCTTATGTCTTGCTTTCATAATTTGTCACCTACACTTTACCCAACCAGACACGAATCACTAGATATTAGGTATCTGATCCTGTTTTGGGACGATTTGTTCAATTGAATAATATCCTTTCAATCACTGTTTGAATTATTCAGTCTTGCCATGCGCGCCAGGCGCTGCATCATGCTTTTTTTACCACGCATCACCAATATGATTTCACCAATCATAAATGCTGCAGTGACACCATAAGAGCCCCAGACATACCAGGCATAACCACTGAAATAAAAAAATTCTGCTATTGCGTTCATGTCTTACCACTCACTAATTCTTGTACCCAGGTGGTCTGACGTTCCCGTTCCAGAATAATCGTGCGCACTCGATATAGCACGACTGCAATGGTATACATCCAAAACGCCAATGCGAGAATGAGCATACCCCATTTTATCGAAGGATCCATCAGTTGTTGAGTTTGTGCAGGTTGCACTGAAAATCCCTGGTGCAATGTGTTCCACCAACGTACGGAGAAATAAATAATTGGAATATTGATCACACCCACTATCGCCAATAATCCACTGGCTCGCGCCGCTCGGCGCGGATCATCAATGGCCGATTGCAACGACATAAATCCGATATAAAGAAACAGTAAAATTAATTCCGAGGTAAGACGGGCGTCCCACACCCAATAAGCTCCCCAACTGGGCCGCCCCCACAAGGCACCAGTCCACAGCGCCAGAAAGGTAAACATGGCACCCGTGGGCGCTAACGCCGTCGCCATCATTTCTGACATTTTGATATTCCATACCAGGGCAATAAATGCGTACATGGACATCACCACATAAATAAACATGGACATCCAGGCCGCAGGCACGTGAATAAAAATAATGACGTAGTATTCTTTCTGATCTGATAAAACAGGTGGAGCAACAAAGAACCCGATATATAAACCGATAACCGTTAGGATTGCCGCTAACCAGCCAAACCACGGAATTAACTTACCCGCAAACGGATAAAAATTCCTGGGGGATGAGAAATATAACCAGATAATGGAGTTTTTGAAGCCCATGAATATTTTGCTTAATTATCTATGAGTTAATTGACAAATAAAAATACTTCCGAAGTTTAATCCATACTGATGCGCAGTGCGGCCGCTGTACTGATGGGTGCGAAAACCATCGTTAACATCAGGAATGCACCCAGAATGGACAAATGGGCCTCTATGCCCAGACCGGCATTTTGGGATTCCACTGCACCGGCGCCGAAAATCAAAATGGGAATATAAAGGGGCAACACGAGTAATGAAATCAGTACTCCGCCTCCTCGCAGTCCTAGCGTTAATGCCGCCCCCACTGCGCCAATCAGACTCATGGCCGGTGTACCCAGCGTGAGAGTAATTAGTAATAATACTATGGCTTCACCATCCAAGCCTAGCTGCATACCCAAGAGGGGTGAAAAAATCACCAACGGCAATCCAGATAACACCCAGTGCGCAAACACCTTGCTTAGCACCAACACCGATAACGGATGTGGTTCCAGCATAATCTGCTCCAGGGTGCCATCCTGGTAATCATCAGAAAACAGGCGCCCCAGCGATAACATCGACGCCAGTAACGCGGCGACCCAGATCACACCTGGTGCTATCTGGCGTAAGGTTTCCATTTCCGGCCCCACGCCCAGGGGAAACAAACTCACCACGATTAGAAAAAAGAACAGCGTGGTCAGAACATCAGCCTTGCGCCGCATGGCCAGTGTCAAATCCCGAGCCAGCATCGAACGGCTGGCTAATAAAAGACTCGATTCACTCATCCCGCGCTCAAATCAATCTCTTTCAATACACCAGCATCGATTTCAACGTGTTGATGCGTGGTTAGAATCGCCATGCCTCCTGCCTTGATATGCTGGGCAATCAAATTTTTCAGCTGCTCTACGGCGTGCACATCCAGCGCAGTAAACGGTTCATCAAGTATCCACAGCACTGTTTTAGTGATCAGCAAGCGCGCCAACGCGACACGGCGTTTCTGGCCCTGAGACAACACCTTGGTGGGCAGGTCTTCGCGGCCAGCCAATCCGATGCGCTGCAGGGCATCGAGAATCTGGTTATCCGTAACCTTTTCACCCGACAGAGCGCTTGATACCTGCAAATTTTCCAACGCGCTCAGCTCGCCTTTAATACCATTTAAATGGCCTAAGAAAGTTAATCCACGATTATAGTCATCGCGAAGGGAGCGAATATTCTCGCCTTTCCAGAGTACTTCTCCGTCGGCAGGTGCTGTTAGGCCACAAATTGTGCGCAACAGACTGGTCTTTCCCGCACCGTTTTTACCACGCAGGTGCAGCAGCTCTCCCGGCTGCAGCGTAAAATTCAGACCTTTGAACAAGCGGTGATCACCACGCACGCATTCAAGTTCGCGTACTTCCAGCATTTTTTCGTCTTTGCCTATTTATTAATCACCAGATGTTCGTTCATTGTAGAAGTTCGAGTGTATCACGAATTTTTTTGATTTCTCCAGGCTTTAGCACATTGGGCGAACGATAGCAGCAGGATAGCAATAAAAAATGATTTTATCGATTTTATGTTACTAAGCTGGAGGGCTTTCCTGTATCGGCCTCGCTAAGCCTATGAGTCGATTAATCATTTCCCGGTTGTCCCACTCGCGCCAACCCTCGATTACGTCCAACAAGCTCCCATCAGGCGCAAACACAAAAGTTGAAGGAAAAGCGCGAATGCCAAAAACCTCGTTCGCGATGTTCATCGTAGGATCCATATAATTGGGAAAACTGACTTTACGCTCGATGAGAAATTCTCGTACCACGTGATCGTCGGTATCCACGGAGAGTCCCACAACCAGAAATCGGCTGCTATCAAGTTTTTGCGACAAGCGATCCAGGCTGGGCATTTCATGCCGGCAGGGGCCGCACCAGGTCGCCCACACATTCAACACCAGCACTTTGCCCGTCGCGACGATCAGCGTACTGTCCTTGCCCTTCAGGTCCTTTACACTCAATTCTTCGATGACTTGTCCCGACTGGACTTTCAATGGCGGCAATGACTGCTGACACGCGCTCACCAATCCCAATACCAAGAGCCCTGCCAATGCATTGGTGATTATATCGCCGCGTGTTATCGACATGGAATTTTTCCAGATCCACAATCTTGTTTTGAATTAACCGGCCGATTCTTCACTAGTTGTGCGGTGAAACAAATCGCTTGTCGTCGAATTCAATAGGTTGGCCCTGCGCCTCAATTTGCGGATCACGACCCAGCTTGGTTTCCAGTTCCCAGATTGCCGATTTCGCTTTGGCGAGAAAGGGATCATTTGGCGGAGACAGGTGAATATAACTGCGCATGGCACCCAGCGCGCCTTCATAGTCCTGTATACCCTCCAACGCTTCTGCCAGGCCATAGTAGGCGTTTACCTGGTTGGGTCGTAGATCAATGGCCCTGGAAAATGCATTGGCGGATGTCTGGTATTCCTGAAGACCCAAATACGCATAGCCCAGATTTACATAGGCTTCGGGCATGCGGGGCTGAATTTTTAACACCTGATCCAATGCGGTAATCGCATATTCAAATTGTCCAGCATGCAGCAATGATGCAGCCTGGTCAAAACGCTGCTGTAATAACTGTGCATCCTGTTGCGACAAACCTTCCAGCAAATTAATTTGCTTGACGCCAGATTGTTCCGTCACTGCTGCCGATTGTGCTGATTTTGGACGGGTGTAACCCTGCAATTCAGGCTGACGGTCGACTGATGTGAAATCAACATACTTGGGCGGATATTGCCTGGCAAGCGTTACAACTCCGCTAGCGATCATAAAAACAAAAATCACCGTAAAGATGGATACCAGGTTCTCATAGCTTATTTTCGCTTTACTCGCTTCGCGGATTGCCTCAGCCATAAACTTTACCCCCCTTTTATACCATGCCTTTGTGAGCGGCAGGACTGATATAGGGCGTGCCAAAATAGGTAGCGAATGCCATTACAAAAATTCCAATAATCATAAGGCCGCTTATCACAGGCGGCACACGATAACTTAGTCTCACGTGCAGACCAATCGCCAGAAACAGCCAGGTCAAAAATGCGGAGGTCTCTAGCGGATCCCAGGCCCAGTAGCGACCCCACGCATCCTGCGCCCATACTGCGCCGGCAATCAGCATCAAGCTGTCAAACACCAGAGCCAGCATCATAAAGCGCCAGGCAAGCCGATCAATAATGACATCCGAAGGCATGCTCTTGAACCAGGTCTTGCCGCGTTCGGTTTGACGCAACATCAGTACGCCCGCC